>OLSX01000129.1_pt1 | contig 68929 bp, 55 predicted proteins | sample 1673141 | NCBI WGS metagenome assembly OLSX01 (sample SAMEA3136759, study PRJEB25190) | human gut metagenome | biome: human gut; feature: human-associated habitat; material: faeces | place: Austria | collected 2013 | reverse complement strand
ATTGCTCCACTGGTGTTTGAGACCAGCGCGTCTACCGATTCCGCCATCTGGGCAACTCTATCCAATAATTCGGATGCAAAGGTAAGACATTTTTCCGAATTAACAAACTTTTTTTCAGAAAAACGCAAAAATGCTTGCGCCATTCGGGGATAATGGTTATCTTAGCCGCCGATTAGAAACCTCATCTTACAGACATATATATATGACCAACATAAACAACAATTACTGTGTAATCATAGCAGGAGGCAAGGGACGACGCCTCTGGCCCTGCAGTCGTGAAGCACGGCCCAAACAATTCATAGACTTCTTCGGCTGCGGGCGCACGCTGCTGCAGCAGACCTTTGACCGCATGCGGAGGATGCTGCCTCTGGACCACATATACATCAACACCAATATGGCCTACCTCGACCTGGTGCACGAGCAGTTGCCCGAGGTGGACGACGACCATATCCTGGCCGAACCCATACACCGCAACACGGCACCCAGCGTGGCGTGGGCGTGCCACCGCATCAACCACACCAACGAGGATGCCTGTCTGCTGGCCATCCCCTCCGACCAGATGGTGCTGGACGAACAGCAGTTCTTCGCCAACGTGGGCGAGGGCTTCGACTTCGTAAGCTCCAACGACTGTCTGCTCACGATGGGCGTCAAGCCCACGCGCCCTGAGCCAGGCTACGGCTATATCCAAAAAGGCGAAGTGGCCCGCAACGAGGTCTACTGCGTGCAGTCGTTCACAGAGAAGCCCGACCGCGAATTTGCCCGCATGTTTATGGAGAGCGGCGAGTTCTACTGGAACACGGGTATGTTTCTCGCCAACACGCGCTTCCTCTACCACACGTTCAGCACCTTCCTCCCCAGCGTGCTGCGCAACCTCGACGAGAGCAACCCGCAATGGACGCTGGACGAGGAGAACCGCTTCATACAGGACAACTTCCCCTCCTACCCCAACATGTCGATAGAGCGCGGCGTCCTGGAGAAGTCGGGGAGCGTGTATGTGATGGAGTGCCGGTTTGGATGGGCAGACATAGGCACATGGCACAATGTGTATGAAGCCATGAGGCGCGCCGACGGCGACAACGTGGTGATAGACTCGGAGGCGATGACCGAAGACGCCCACAACAACATCATCAAGCTGCCCAAGGGCAAGCTGGCGGTCATCAACGGGCTCGACGGTTTTATCGTGGCAGAGGAAGGCAACGTGCTGCTCATCTGCAAGAAGGAGGACTCATCAGACCTGATACGCAAGTATGTCAACGACGTGCAGATGAAGCGTGGCGACGAATACGTGTAAACCCTTAACAACATAGGTATGAAAGCAAGAAAGTTTTGGCTTGCAGCCATGGCAGCCATGGCATGCTGGAGCGCACAAGCGCAAGCGGTGAAACCCGTCAAGATGGTGATAGGCCCCGACGGTATAGCCTGTGAGTACATCGGCGAGACCGCCGACAAGTATCATGTGATGTGCCAGGACGACGGATGGGTCGACAAGAAGACCCACCGCATCGAAATCTGGTCGCCCGAGAAAGGCAAGGGATGGGTATGCTGTCGCAAGGCCGACGGCAAGGTGAACATCTACAAGTCGGCAGACGCCAAGTCGGCCGTGGTAGGCCAGCTCACCAACACCAAGGGCTACATTCCCGAGTCGGCAGACTGTCTGGGCCTCGAGAAGGGATGGTACAAGGTAAACAAAGACGGCGTGGTGGGCTATGTGAAAGCCCGCACAGCCTGGTGGAGCGCCAAGTCGCTGGACTAAAGGTCATCCACTACAACACAAGAGCCGCCGGCAGGCCGCTTCTCCATGACCGGGGAAGCGCGCCTGTCGGCGGCTCTCTGTATATGAGGGTGTCAGGGGCGACGCTCAGAGCTTCTGGAACTCGGCGTAGATGCTGTCGGCTATGCGCTGCATCTCTTCGGGCTCGAGAGAGAGATGTTCCTTGCGGAAATCTACATCTGCCTCTGAATTGATGGGCATGAGGTGGATGTGGGCATGAGGCACCTCGAGACCCAGCACCACCTGGGCCACCTTGCGGCAGGGGAACGCGGCGCGGATGGCCTGTGCCACCTTCTTGGCAAACACCTGGAAAGCGGCCAGTTCGGCGTCGTCCATATCAAAGATGTAATCGACCTCCTTGCGGGGTATCACCAGCGTGTGACCCTTGGTGAGAGGACTGATGTCGAGGAATGCATAGAAGTCGGCACTCTCGGCACACTTGTAGCTCGGTATCTCACCGGCTGCAATCTTAGTGAAAATGGTAGCCATAATCGTATTGTTGGTTTGGGTTGATGTATAGAGCGTGGTTGCGAGCCCGCTATCAGTCGATCGAGATGCGATCGATGCGCAGATGAATGACGCCGTTGGGAATCTTGATGTCGGCGACCTCGCCCACCCTTTTGCCGAGGAGTCCCTGGGCGATGGGGGTGTGGATGGAAATCTTGCCCTCGCGCAGATTGGCCTCACTCTCGCTCACGATAGTATAGGTCATCTTAGCCTGGTTGGCCACGTTGGTCATTTCGACCTTGCACATAATCTGTACAGTGTCGGTGCTGAGACGCGACATATCCACTATCTTGGCCTCGGCGATGGTTAGTTTCATTTTGTTGATTTTGCTCTCCAGGTGAGCCTGTGCCTCCTTGGCAGCATCGTACTCTGAGTTTTCACTTAAGTCACCCTTGTCACGGGCTTCAGCGATTGCGGCTGATGCCTTGGGGCGCTCAATCGATTCGAGCCTGCGGAGCTCGGCTACGAGTTTGTCGTAGCCCTCTTGCGACATGTAAGCCATAATTTTTGATTTAATTTGTTCTACATTGGACAGACAACAATAAAATAAGGAATTCCAACAGCTTTGCAGGTTGTCGAAATTCCAACTTTTATTATCCTCTTCTTTTCTAATACTTTTGCAAAGGTAATGAATAAAGAAGACAATACCAAATCAATCATCAATTATTTTTACTTTCTCGTGGTTTTCGCCGTCGGCAGAGGCGCCATCTGGACTCGCGGAGGTTCACTTAACCGTTGAGGGTCAAGCAGATATTTGATATATGTCAAGAAAAGATACCTTCGGAGACAATTCTGGCCGAAACATTTGGCTGATTCGCGCAATCTGGATACCTTTGCATCGTGTTTTTCATAGTATTAGATTTAAGGTTAACAAGGTTTTGGACTCAGCGGAGTCCATTTTTTTTGCCCTTAACCCAAGTACGCCGGCCGTAGCGCCCCTTGGCGACAAGGGATGACGCCACGCGGGAGAGCCCGCGCCATCCAAAGCCCACCCAGAGAAACCGTCCTCTCATCCGCTCACCCCATCGACCTCACCCATACTCCACAGACGCCCATACGCAGCAGCCCGACACGACCGCCGTGCGCCATCACTCTACCCCACCGACCAACCCGAAATCCACCGAGCCCCAAGACTTCCTAACGGCAAACCACGAAACGGAAAAATCGAACTACGAAACGATTACGGCAAGCCACGAAATGATTAAGGCAAACCGCGAAACAGAAATAAGCCACATCGCCACGTAGATTATCGAAGCGTAGATAGGCGAGTGGATGCCGAAAAATCAAGCCAAACCCATCAAAAAAGTGCGGAAAAAACACAAAAACGACGAAAAACACCCAAAAAACAGCACTTTTATCCCCTAAAAAAGGTATATGGAAAATTTGGAGCGTGTCAAAATTCGTTATAAATTTGCAAGCGTCAATAACATCATCTGCGCAAATACGTAAAGTAGCTAACAATTACAAGGATAGATAATCAAAAAACAATGAAAAGACTCTAAACAACAACAGCTATGAAAAGATTAAGTATCATTTTGGCCGCATTACTATGCGTGGTGCTGGCCGCCGTGAAAGTTTCGGCAGGAACTGGTGATGCAAACGAGATTGAGAAGGTGCGCGAATTCTATCGGCAGTATGCTGTAGCTTTCAGCATCAGTGACATCAAGACCAGTTTTGCCAAATGCGACTCTGTAATGAACATCTATTGCTCTGCCGAAATGTGCAAGGATACCAAGAAGGACCGCATATCAGGCATAGCCTATGATTTTGCGACCGACGACATCGGCATTGACTCGCTGGCTCTGCAGACCCTGAATGTCAAGTATGACAATGGTGCTTACACCGTCACCTATAAGTATAACGACATGAACGACAAAAGACAAAAATTCATTCGTAATGCCAAGCTGAAAGTCGGTATGAAAGATGGAAAAATCAACACTGTCAAAGCAATAGAATAGTTATAAAGATGATTTGACTTAGATAGCAGTAATAGCTATCAGAGTATCAAAAAGTGGTATAATTGAAAAAACAACAACAGCTATGAAAAGATTAAGTATCATTTTGGCCGCATTACTATACGTGGTGCTGGCCGCCGTGAAAGTTTCGGCAGGAACTGGTGACGCAAACGAAGTAGAGAAGGTACGCAAATTCTATCAGCAGTATGCTGTAGCTTTCAGCATCGGTGATTACAATCAGCGTATTGCAAAATGCGACTCCCTGTTGAAGAGCTACTGTTCTGAAACTATATGCAAAAACACAAGAGACGACCGAGGCGTAAACGGATTGCACTACGACTATGCTACGGACGATGCGGGAATAAACACTTTATCTGTTAAAACACTTGAGGTGAAAGTCCAGGATAATGGCTATATCGTAACATACAAACGCAACGCCAAGGATGACCACAACCGTAAATACACCAAGAGCGTCAAGCTAAAGGTTGGTATGAAAGACGGTAAAATCGACACGGTCAAAGCAATGGAATAATTATGAAGATGATGCGGCATGGCTGTCCGGTAAATTCCGGATGACCATGCCGCCAACTATTGACACAACAGCCTACCCTAAAACAATTTACATCCTATGAAAAGGATGGCAGGAACAATAATATACCAGAAACTGCGTTATTATAATGAGTATCATCGCACCTTCGACACATGCGATGGACGAGTAATTAACATTAAATTCTAATTTTAGCAATCATGATAGACCCTAAACTTTGGTCCCAAATACAGGTTACCGGGATTACCGAAGCCGCCTACGAACGCGCAGTACGACATATTGACACCATCAATGCCATGAACAACCTTACCTACAACGGTATATTCATCTACGACAACTTCAAAATGGACCATTACCACTTAACTTCCAATACTTTCGGGCGTTTAGGATACAAGAGGAGCGATGTAAACAACATAGGAAGCATCTTTATAGACGCATTCATCACGCCCGAAGGAAAAAAAGCAATATGGAAAGCCTACGCATACTATCAACAATACGTCTGGAGCCATAGTGAAGATGAAAAAAGAAGCATCGTACTATACTGCAATTATGACAACCTCGCCAAAGACAACAGGCAGTTGCCATGTGTCAAATATACGCCTTTGGAGTTTGCCCCTGATGGCAGAGTATGGTTGTCGTTAGGCATCACCACCACTGAGCCACACCAAAAGAATGACATATTCGGCATACAAAACATCACGAGGGGAGAAATAGTAACATACGATATGCAGACAGACCAATGGACGACGCAAAAAGTGCCAACTCTCAGCCCCAAAGAGAGAATCATTCTCCTGCTGATGGGTCAAGGACAGGCGGTCCAGTCGGTGGCTGAGCGTCTGGGCATGTCGGAGAATACGGTGGCGACGCACCGCAAGAACATCTTCAGGAAACTGGGGGCGCATACGGTGGCTGAGGCAATGGCATTTGCGGTGAAATACAAAGCGATATGAGGCATCGGGGGCTGGTTGACGACACTGCTACGACTACCGAAGACGACGAGGGCGTTACGCAGGGCAGACTGCCTATATATATAATAAGGAGAAAAAAGCACAGCAAAGACCACGATAATACCTAAACAAACCTTAAAAAACAGCAGATGTAGACGGTTTTTGATTAATAATCGTCTAAAGATAGGTGGTTTTTGAATTATTCTGATTAAATTTGCACCCAAAATTGTTAAAATAGAGTGTAATGAAAAGAAAGTTCATACCTTTTATCTTATTGGTATCGACTATATTCTTCGTGTCTTCATGTTTGGGTGACGACAACGAAGAGATAGTATTTTCTGACCAAGTGGGCATCACTGCGTTCTCACTCGGCACCCAGAAGATTATCCGCGACACAGTGTCGAAGAAAGGCGCAGACAGTACGTATCAGACTACGCTGGACTGCAGCAAATATATATTCTACATAGACCAGACCAAGCACGAGATATACAACCCCGACTCTCTGCCCGTGGGCATAGACTGCAAGAAGATAATATGCAACGTGACATCGAAGGGCTCTTCGGTGACGCTGGTGAAAAACATAGACAGCGACACACTGCAGGCCTTTGAGACCATCGACTCGATGGACTTCTCGAAGCCCCGCACCCTGCGCATGGTGAGCATGTCGGGACGCGCCAGCTGCGACTATACCGTCAAGGTGAACATACACAAGCAGAAACCCAACATATTCGAATGGAAGATAGCTACCGGCTGCACCGACATGGGGCTGCTCACCGGCATGCGCGCCCTGGCTATGGGCGGCAAAGTCTATGTGGTGGGCCGCGACGACAGCCAGCTGCGCATCTATGCTGCCGAGGAGCAGCACGTGGTGAGCTGGACCGAGATTACTCCCAATGTGGAGCTGGGCGCCGACAGTTATAAGGATATGACCGTGATGGGCGGCAAGCTCTATGCCCATGCCGAGGACGGCGTGTACTGCTCGACCGACGCATATACGTGGACCCGAGTGGGAACGCCGGCGATAAGCCGACTCCTGGGCGGCAGCAACAAGCGCCTCTACGCCCTGAGCACCGACAACAGGATCATGGCATCGGCCGACGGCGCCACCTGGACAGCCGAGAAGATGGACACCCCCGCCGACTCACTGCCCACAGGCAACGTGAGCATGACGGCCCGCCCCATACTGACCAACCCCGGCACAGACCGCGTGGTGATGGTGGGCACGGGAGACAAGACGAGCAAGGTGTGGTCGAAGGTGGAAGAAACCGACGAAGGCAGCGAGCAGCAGGCATGGACCTACATGGACGTGGCAGGCGACAACCGTTTCCGTCTGCCCAATCTGGCCAACCTGCAGATGACCTACTATGACGACTTCATGATGGCGCTGGGCGGCAGCGGTATCGGCAACAGCCAGGGCGCGACAGCCTACGGTGGATGCTACACCAGCAGCGACGGCGGCATGACCTGGCGCATCAGAAAGCTCTATGCACTGCCCACCAACTTCAACATAGAGAGCAACAGATTTGCCTTCACCGCCGACAGCCAGAACTATCTGTGGCTCATAGACGGCAAGGGCAACCTGTGGCGAGGCCGACTGAACCGGCTGGGCTGGGCAAAGGACAAGACATACTTCGGCGAATAACGACAAAGGACAATGAGGAAGGGCCTGGTGACACTCCTGATGCTCTGCGCCACGCTCACGGCAAGCGCACAGCAAGACGACGAATACCTGATGGAAATAGGTGGCGGCGTGGGGATGGTGTCATACCAAGGCGACTTCAACGGCAAGATAACATCGGGCATGCAGCCCGCCGGTGCCATCGTGTGGCGCAGACTGCTCAACCCCTACATGGGGTTCAGAGTGACGGGCATGATGGGCAAGTTCAAGGGCGACGCCACGCGGGTGGAGACCTACTACCCCGACGAGACGACGAGAGCCTACAGTTTTGACCGCTCGCTCACCGACGTATCGGTGACCTACGAGTACAACTTCTGGCCCTACGGCACCGGCCGTGACTATCGCGGCGCCAAGCGTATCACCCCCTTCGTCTTCGGCGGAATAGGCGCCACATACGTGTCGGGTGGAGAGAAGAAGGTGTTTACCGCCAATGTACCGATAGGTCTGGGCATCAAATACAAGCTGAAGGAACGCCTCAACGTGGGGCTGGAATGGAGCATGCACTTCTCGCTGAGCGACGAGCTCGACGGCATGGCCGACCCCTATGGCATCAAGAGCAGCGGAGCATTCAAGAACACTGACTGCTACAGCGGGCTGACGCTCACCCTCACCTATAGCTTCAAGAGCAAATGTCGAACCTGTAACAACGACGACTAAATGGCAATAGAAATAGATAAAACCCGTGTGCCACAGCATGTGGCTATCATCATGGATGGCAATGGACGTTGGGCTGCCGAGCGTGGCAAGCCCCGCAGCTATGGCCATCAGGCAGGTGTAGATACCGTGCGCCGCATCACCTCTGAATGTACCCGACTCGGTGTGAAATTCCTTACACTCTATACTTTCTCCACCGAGAACTGGAACCGTCCGGCCGATGAGATATCGGCCCTGATGGGATTGGTACTGACATCGCTCGAAGATGAAATCTTCATGAAAAACAACGTGCGTTTCAGAGTGATAGGCGACATAGCCCGTCTGCCACAGATGGTGCAGAACAAGCTGCAGGAGGTGATGGACAACACCGCCGGCAACACCGCCATGACTATGGTGGTGGCGCTGAGCTACTCGGCACGCTGGGAGATTACCCACGCCGTGAAGCAGATAGCCGCCGAGGCGCTGCAGCAGAAAGGCTCGGCCGACGACGCTGCCATCATAGACGCCATCAGCGAAGAGACGGTGGGCCAGCATCTCGCCACGGCGTTCATGCCCGACCCCGACCTGCTGATACGCACGGGCGGCGAGCTGCGCATCTCCAACTATCTGTTGTGGCAGATTGCCTATTCTGAACTCTATTTCAGCGATGTCTATTGGCCCGACTTCAGCGAAGACGACCTGCACCGCGCCATACAGAGCTATCAGCAGCGTCAGCGCAGATACGGCAAGACCGAAGAACAAGTAGAAAATGAAAAGTAGGATGAAAATGAATATAAATAAGGTATTGCTGGTGGTGACCGCCCTCTTGTGGACCGCCGCCATGCAGGCACAGGACAAGATCGTATATCCCGAGATAACTTATGCCGGTACGCCCCGCACGGTGACCATCGGCGGTATCAACGTGTCGGGCGTGGACAACTATGAGGACTACGTGCTCACCGGCATCTCCGGACTCACCGTGGGCCAGGAGATAGACATCCCCGGCTCGCAGATTACCGACGCCGTGAAGCGCTACTGGAAGCACGGCCTCTTCTCGAAGGTGAAAATCTATGCCGACTCGCTGATAGCAGACAAAATCTATCTGCACATCTATCTGCAGGTGCGTCCGCGCGTGTCGACCATCAACTACATCGGTCTGAAGAAGTCGGAGCGTGAGGATATGGAGACCAAGCTGGGTCTGCTCAAAGGTATGCAGGTGACGCCCAACTCTATAGACCGTGCCAAGATTCTGGCCAAGAAGTATTTTGACGAGAAAGGCTACAAGAACGCCGAGATAGACATAAACCAGCGCGAGGACGTGGCTGGCAAGAACCAGGTAATCCTCGACGTGGTGGTCGACAAGAAAGAGAAACTGAAGGTACGCAAGATATACATCGAGGGCAACCACCAGCTGAAGACCAAGGTCATCAAGGGCGGCCTCTTCAAGAAGGGCGCCTTTGCCAAGACCCATGAGGCGGGTACGCTGAGCAGTTTCCTCAAAGCCAAGAAGTTTACCCCCGAGCGCTGGGAGGCCGACAAGAAGCGTCTGATTGAGAAATACAACGAGTACGGTTTCCGCGACGCCGAGATTATCTCTGACAGCGTGTGGAACCACGACGACAAGCACGTGAGCATACGCATCAAGGTGAATGAAGGCAAGAAATACTATCTGCGCAACATCTCGTGGGTGGGCAACACCGTCTATACCACCGACTATCTGAGCCGCGTGCTGGGCATGAACAAGGGCGACGTGTACAACCAGAAACTGCTGAACAAGCGACTCACCGAAGACGAGGACGCCGTGGGCAACAACTACTGGAACACGGGTTACCTGTTCTACAACCTGGTGCCAGCCGAAGTCAACGTGGTAGGCGACAGCATCGACCTCGAAATGCGTATTCAGGAGGGTCCGCAGGCCCATATCAACCACGTGCGCATCAACGGTAACGACCGTCTGTATGAAAACGTGGTACGTCGCGAGCTGCGCACCAAGCCCGGCGACCTATTCTCCAAGGACGCCCTGCAGCGTTCGCAGCGTGAGTTGGCATCCATGGGTCACTTCGAGCCCGAGAAGGTGCTGCCCGACGTGCAGCCCAATGTGGAGGACGGAACCGTAGACATCAACTGGAATCTGGAGCAGAAGAGCAATGACCAGATAGAGTTCTCGCTGGGTTGGGGACAGACAGGCGTCATCGGCCGCATCGGTCTGAAGCTGAACAACTTCTCGATGCGCAACCTCTTCAACAAGAACCGTGAGCACCGCGGCATCCTGCCTGTGGGCGACGGTGAAGTGCTGCAGTTGGGAGCCCAGACCAACGGTACCTACTACCAGAGCTACAACGCCAGCTACTCGACCAACTGGTTTGGCGGCAAGCGCCCCATCCAGCTCTCTGTCGGCGCCTTCTTCTCTAAGCAGACCGACGTGTCGAGTACCTATTATAATAGTGCTGCGATGAACAACTACTACAACTATCTGTATGGTTATGGCAGCAGCTACTACAACAACTACGAGAACTACTATGACCCCGACACCTTTGTCAAGATGTTTGGTCTCTCGCTGGGTTGGGGCAAGCGTCTGCGTTGGCCCGACGACTACTTCCAGCTGTCGCTCTCGCTGGCTTACACCCGCTATATGCTCAAGAACTGGCGCTACTTCCTCATGACCAATGGTAATGCCAACAACCTGAACCTGAGCATCTCGCTGAGCCGTACCTCTACCGACAACCAGCTCTTCCCCCGCCGCGGTTCGGAGTTCATGGCTTCGGTAACGCTTACTCCGCCATGGTCTAAGTGGGACGGCAAGGACTACAAGAACCTCGCCAACAACTACCAGTCGGCCACCTACTCTCAGGAACAGCAGGAGAAATACCGCTGGGTGGAATACCACAAGTGGAAGTTCAAGGCCAAGACCTACAGCGCTCTGACCAACGGCCAGAAGTGTCTGGTGCTGATGACCCGCGTGGAAATGGGTCTGCTGGGCAGCTACAACAAGTACAAGAAGTCGCCCTTCGAGACCTACTACATGGGTGGTGACGGTATGAGCGGCTACTCATCAGGCTACGCCGAAGAGACTGTGGGTCTGCGTGGTTATGAGAACGGTTCGCTGGCATACAACGGCTACGCCTACGACCGCTTCACCATGGAGCTGCGCTACCCCTTCATGCTGGGCAACACCACCATCTACGGTCTGGGCTTCGCCGAAGCCGGTAACGCATGGACCGACACCAAGAAGTTCAACCCCTTCGACATGAAGCGCTCGGCAGGTATCGGTGTCCGCATTTTCCTCCCGATGGTTGGTCTGATGGGTATCGACTGGGCTTACGGTTTCGACAACGACAACATCAACGGAAAGAAGGGTGGAAGCAACTTCCACTTCATCCTGGGTCAGGAATTCTGATAATAATCATTAAAAGCGACGCGGGCGCTGTAACTTACATCACAGCGTCGGCGTCACATACATAAACCAAGCAAAGGAAAAGTATGAAGAAGATATTGGCAATATGCGTCTTCGCGCTGATGGCAATCACGGCGCACGCACAGAAGTTTGCCCTGATGGACATGGAGTATGTGCTGAAGAACATTCCCGCCTATGAGCGTGCCAACGAGCAGCTCAACCAGGTGAGCAAGAAGTGGCAGGCCGAAGTGGAGGCTCTCAACACCCAAGCCGCCACCATGTACAAGAACTACCAGAACGAGGTAGTATTCCTCTCCAAAGAGCAGAAGGCCGCCAAGCAGGAGGAAATCATGCTGAAGGAGAAGGAAGCCGCCGACCTGAAGAAGAAGTACTTCGGCCCCGAGGGCGAACTGTTCAAGAAGCGCGAGAGCCTCATGTCGCCCATTCAGGAAGAGATATACAACGTGGTCAAGGAGATAAGCGAGCAGCGTGGCTACAGTCTGGTGCTCGACCGCGCCAGTGACAGCGCCATCATCTTCGGTTCGCCCAAGATAGACATCTCAAACGAGATCCTCCAAAAACTCGGTTACGCTAACAATAACTAATAACAATTAAATACAAACGAAATGAAAAAACTTATTTTGATGCTGATGCTTTGCGCACCAATGGCTGTATTCGCCCAGAAGTTTGGCAAAGTGAACACCCAGGTAGTAGTACAGTCATTGCCCGACTATGCCAAGGCACAGGGAGAAATGGCTGCTCTGAGCAAGCAGAAGGAGAACGAGCTGAAATCTATGCAGGACGAACTGACACGCAAGAGTCAGGAGTACGACAAGGCAAAAAGCGCTATGAATCCTACCAAGCAGAAGGAGACAGAAGAAGAGCTGCAGGGCCTCGGCGCTAAGATTCAGCAGGCATACCAAGACGCTCAGAAGGAACTCTCTGAGAAGAACAACGCACTGCTCGAGCCCATCCTCACCAAGGTACAGAACGCCATCACAGCTGTAGGCAAGGCTGGCGGATATACCTCTATCTTCGAGATTGGCACATCTGGCGTAGTGTTCTTCGGCGACAACGTGAAGGACGTTACCGAGGAAGTAAAGGCCAAGGTAGGCAAGTAATCCAGACACTCATTCATCACAAATGACAGGGCAGGCCAGAGTGCCTGTCCTTTTTTCTCAATACACAAAACTTACCGATATGAGAAAGCTGCTTTTTTCCTTAGTTATGTTGGTGCTGCCTATGATTTCACAGGCACAGACTACCATCAAGTATGGTTATCTCAGTTATCAGGAGGTGCTGAAGTTCATGCCCGAGTATGCAGTGGCACAGACCAAGCTGGCCGACCTGAAGCAGAAGTATGACAACGAGATGAAGCGCGTGGAAGACGAGTTCAACAAGAAGTATGAACAGTTTCTTGAAGGTCAGAAAGACTTTGCTCCGACTATCCTCCGCAAGCGCCAGGTGGAGTTGCAGGAACTGATAGCCAAGAATATAGCGTTCAAGGAAGAGGCCAAACGACTGCTGGCACAGGCTGAGACAGAATCTTACGCTCCCCTCAAGGCCAAGCTGGCCGAAACCCTGCGCGGTATTGGCGAAGCGCGCGGATTCATGTTTATCCTCAACACCGACAACGACAATCTGCCTTACGCCAACAGCGCCTTTGGCGAAGATATCACGACCTTGGTCAAAGAGTGTCTGAAATGAGCGAACGGCTGCCCATGACTCCGGGCCCTATCGGCATCTTCGATTCGGGCTACGGAGGACTCACCATCCTGCATGGCATACGCCAGCTGCTGCCCCAGTATGACTATGTGTTCCTGGGCGACAATGCCCGCGCGCCCTACGGTCCGCGCTCGTTTGATGTGGTCTACGACTTCACCCGCCAAGCGGTGCTCAAGCTCTTCCGCATGGGTTGCCAGCTGGTTATCCTGGGCTGCAACACCGCCTCGGCCAAGGCTCTGCGCACCATACAGCAGAACGACCTGCCCCAGTGGGACCCCTCGCGACGCGTGCTCGGCGTGATACGCCCCACGGTAGAGGCCATCGGACATCTCACACGCAACGGCCATGTGGGTCTGCTCGCCACCGAGGGTACCGTGAAGAGCCACAGCTACGACATGGAGATTCGCAAGCTCTGGCCCGACATCCACATCTCTGGTGTGGCTTGTCCCTTCTGGGTTCCACTCGTAGAGTACAACGAGGCCGACAGTCCCGGCGCCGACTATTTCGTCAAGAAGCGCATCGACGAGCTGATGGCGCTCGACCCCGATATCGACAGCATCATCCTGGGCTGTACCCACTACCCCATCCTGCTGCCCAAGATACTCAAATATACCCCACCCGGCGTGCGCATCATCCCCCAGGGCGAGTATGTGGCCAGTAGCCTCAAGGACTATTTCGTGCGCCACCCCGAGATTGAGCAGAAGTGTACACGCAACGCCACCAGCCGCTACCTCACCACCGAGAACGCCGACAAGTTTGCCGAAGGCGCTCGGATGTTCCTCCACGAACACGTAAACATAGAACATATAGATTTAGAGTAAATGCAAGAAACAAGACAAAACCGTATTTCACGACTCCTCCAGAAAGAGTTATCATCCATTTTCCAATCGCAGACGCGCAAGACCAATGGCGTGCTGGTGAGCGTGACCCGCGTACGCATCAGCCCCGACCTCAGCATCTGCACCGCTTATCTGAGCATCTTCCCCTCAGAGCGCAGCGAAGAGATAATGAAGAATATCAACGCCAGCGAGAAGAGCATACGCTACGAACTGGGTACCCGCGTACACAACCAGCTGCGCATCATCCCCGAGCTGAGATTCTTCATCGACGATTCACTCGACTATCTCGAGCATATTGACGAACTTCTGAAAAAAGGATAGTGAATTTTCCGTTATTCATCGCCAGGCGCTATCTCTTTTCCAAGAAGAGTACCCACGCCATCAATGTCATCAGCCTCATCTCTGTCATCGGAGTCGCCGTGGCTACGGTGGCGCTGGTCATCGTGCTCAGCGCCTTCAACGGCTTCCACGACCTGGTGGCTACGCTGTTTACCAGCTTTGACCCGCAGATAGAGATTGCGCCAGTCAAAGGCAAGACGGCTCCTGCCGACGACCCGCTGCTCACCCGCATACGCCAGTTGCCGTATGTGGATGTTGCCACCGAGTGTGTCGAGGACAATGCGCTGGCTGTATACCAGGACAAGCAGGCGATGGTAACCATCAAGGGTGTCGACGACAATTTCCGCGACCTCACCCGCATCACCGACATTCTCTACGGCGACGGCGAATTCTGCCTCCACGCCGCCAACCTCAACTACGGCATCGTGGGCGTACAGCTCGCCCAGCAGCTCACGCTCGGCACCCGTTGGACCGACGCGCTGCGCATCTATGCCCCCGTCAGAGAGGGTCAGCTCGACCTGGCCGACCCCACGCAGGGTTTTGTCGTCGACTCGCTCGACTCTCCCGGCGTGCTCTTCATGGTCAAGCAGTCCAAGTACGACTCCCGCTACATCATCGTGCCCATCGCTTGGGCCCGCAATCTCTTCGGGCAGCAGGGCATGATTTCCTCGCTCGAACTGCGCCTCAAGCCCGGAACCGACATCGCCGACGCCAAGCGCGAGATAGCCGACATCGCCGGCGACAGCTACACTATCAAGGACCGCTTTGAGCAGCAGGACGACACCTTCAAAATCATGAAGATAGAGAAGCTCTTCGCCTACGTCTTCCTCACCTTCATCCTCATCGTGGCGTGCTTCAACATCGTGGGCTCGCTCTCCATGCTCATCATCGACAAGAAAAACGATGTGGTCACCCTCCGCAATCTCGGCGCCACCGACAGCCAGATAGCCCGCATCTTCCTCTTCGAGGGTCGCATGATTTCTGTCGCCGGTGCAGTGATGGGTATCGTCATCGGCCTCCTGCTCTGCTTCATCCAGCAGCAGTTCGGGCTCGTGCGCCTCGGCGACAGCGATGCCTCCTTCATCGTCGACGCCTATCCCATCAGCGTCCACTACGACGATGTAGCCCTCATCTTCATCACCGTCATAGCCGTAGGCTGGCTCGCCGTCTGGTACCCCGTCCGCTACCTCAGCCGCCGCCTGTTGGGCTAATCCCGCCACCGCCAACCCCATATCCCCATAATCCCCCTCTCTTTCACCCCCAAATCCCCACAGATTTGGAAAGGGAACCGACAGCCTCGTGGCAACCCAATGAGAGTTGCCAATGGGTATGAAAATTTAGGTACTTACCGCATTTTTAACAGTGAGAATAGCTATTAAATCAAAATAAATACCTATATTTGCAGCAAATCTACAAATATAGGCGCGTAATGATACTTAAAATTGAGTTTGAGAACTTCTTCTCGATAAGAGAGCAAGTAAGGATAGATTTCCGGGCTGCCAATATCAACACTACACTTGCTCGCGAATTGGGGCATAACCTGATGGAATGGAAAGGTGTGCCAGTCTTGAAATCTGTTGGTCTGTTCGGCCCCAATGCGTCGGGCAAGACAAACATTCTGAAAGCCATAAATTTCTGCTGCAGATTGATTCTGGATTCACACCAGTTCAACGAAGGCGCAATCTTCAGCTTCGAGCCATTCAAGTTTGATGGCTGGCAGGACAAGCCAAGCAAGTTCTTGATTGATTTTGTGTGCGACAATGTGGAGTACGAGTACTCGTTCGAACTTACCAGAAGCAAAGTGCTCAGAGAGAGCCTCTACCACTATCCTGTAGGCAGACGTGCAAAGATATTTGTCCGCAATGCTGACGGCAAGTATAGTTTCGGCACCGGAGTAATCAACAAACCTATGGATGTGGCATTAAACACCAGTGACAAGAACCTCTTCTTGAGCAGAGCCAGTTCAATGAACAGAGAGATAGCCCAGAAGCTGTACCGCTACTTTATGAATCAGTTTCTGCTCGGCCTCACCAACATCAATGAGATGATGGTTCTTGACAATTTCAACACCTACAAAAGAGTAATACTCAAAGCTCTTGAAATCTGTGACATAGACATTACCGACATTAAAGCCCGCAAAGAGCAGATTCCTGCACCTGTCGCCATTCCTGGCCAGGGAGACATTTCCTTCCAGTTGGTCGATGTTCTCAAGTTCAAGACCTACCATCGCAATAATAAAGATGTGATGTTCGACCTTGACCTTGAAGAATCCAGCGGTACCCGTAAGCTCTTCCAAATACTGATACGACTCCTGGATGTGGTCAAAAACAGGAAAAGCATCATGATGGATGAGTTTGACCTCGGGCTCCACACCCGATTGGCCGATTTCATCCTCGACCTGATTCATGCTTCAGAAGGAAGCCAGCTACTCTTCTCTTCTCACAACACCAATCTGATAGACGTCAAGAGATTGAGAAGAGACCAGATAGTTTTCGTCAACAAGTCTGAAGACGGAGCCACCGAGGTCTATTCCCTCTATGATTTCAAAGACTTCCGTGAGAACATGGATGCCGAGAAGGGCTACATCCAAGGGCGCTTCGATGCTGTACCATACGTTGACTCATCGGTTGATAGCATCAAACATCTGTTGGAGGAATAACTATGGCCAGCAAGCGAGAGAAGGCGCCCTATAAACGGATGCGCAAGATTGCCTTGGTTATCTGCGAAGGCGAAACAGAGGTGGAATATCTGAATCTTATAAGGAAATGGTACAAGTCGCCTGTGCGCATTGTCTCACATATCGAAGGCAACAGAATAACCCAGCCTCTTATTGACAAGCACGCCCGAGAACTCAAAATATCCCCATTCGACAAGGTCGATACATTTCTCATGTATGATATGGATGTCCCCGCCATCAATGACAAACTTATGGCATGCAAAGCCGAACTGCTGCTAAGCAACCCGTGCTTTGAGGTATGGCTACTCCTACACGTGAAAGACCAGACATCTGCATTGAGTTCCACTGCGGTTATCAAGGAGCTAAAAAGAAGCGCACCCGTTTGGCAAAATTATAGCAAAGCCATCTATACAGATACACAAAAGGGGTTTCTCAGAGAGCATATTGCCGATGCCATCCGCAGAGCCAAAGGGCTCAAAGATTTCCACAATCCCTCCAGCCGCATATTCAAGTTACTGGACATTTTAGAGGGCAAGGCATAGTTTTTTCTTCATATTCCTCCTTGCCGTTCGGCTTTTTTGTGGCATTTCGATCGGCTTTTTTGTGGCATTTCGTTCGGCTTTTTTGCGGTAGAGGCCATCGATACGAGTTAGATTGGCTGTTGTGATTGCATCGCTGATGGTGACTACAGCAGGCGGAGGGCGTAGAGGAGCTGCGCCTGTTGCCCCTACGGAGAAGGAGTTTATGAACACGATAGATACCATACTGCTCCTTGCGCCATCGCTGAACCTAATATACTTAGCGCGGCATTGTACGACTCTTAGAGGCTGGGCATTGCGATTTCGTAGCCCTCCGACAGGCATCATCCGTGCTTTCGCAAAGAGGAAGATGCCACCCAAGCCCATAGCCCACAACATGCTGGGAATACTCGTCACGTGGGAAAACACGGAGAGATGAGTCGCAGTTCTCCTTATATAAACCTGTTCAACTCTTCAACGAGTTTGAACACTGTTGTTGACGATACAGCTTGCGATGGTGGCGTTTGGCCAAACTCTGCCAATATTTTTCTTGCTCTTGATATGGCTTCCGACTGATATGGCAACAGTAATCCATATATTTTGTTCGTGAAGCTACCCTTCTTGCTATACTTGACCTTCATCTGTTGGCTGAGCATTTGCTCGTAGTCATTTCGGTGGATATAGCCACGGTAGATATTGAAATGCAGCAGAAACCAATACTCAAATGCCTGATTACTATAGGCAACCTGAAAGCCATTGGACTCCGCCAGACGTATGGCTTCATTGAAGTCATGGCTTGGGAAATCATCTTTGTCAAACACCACCCAATATTGGTCAAAGACATGGCCTTTTCGTCGCTCTTCATCCCTGATGATTACCGCTTCTTCAACAAGTTTGATGGTGTTCTTCCCTTTTCCCAGTGCCTTTACCGAAGCGGAGGTCAATCGGAAAGCATTGAAATAGTCTGGCTCAGTATTCTCACCTTCACAGATTATCAAGAACGATTGCTTGATATCTCTGTAACTGGTACGGCGCTTCAGGCTCCGTTCCTTTCTCGGATTATAGTTTGCCATTGTCAGTCCTCCTCATTGACAAACAACTTGGAGAAGTCACCGACAATGGGCGTTCCACCATATTTGCCCTCAAGATATTCCTTCTCGAAAGACGCATTGTTTCTCACCTTGTAGTCGGCAAGGGAATATAGCTTGGTAGCACCGTACATATCTTTTTGCGCAAACCACACCTGGTCCCTTCTGAGTATCTTGGCACTCAGAATATTGGTATCGTGGATGGTGAATATCAGCTGGGCATGATTAGGATTGGTTGCCTTCGTATTGAACAACTCTATGATTTTGCTCGTCAACATGGGGTGCATCTTGCTGTCTATCTCGTCTATAACCAGGCGTTTACCATTATCCAGCGCGTCAATAATGGGATACGCCAACTGGAAATACTTCACCGTTCCTTCCGACTCGTTGCTTTCAAACGGGAATGAAACTCTCTGCCTTTCCCGACCATCATCGTCATACTGTATATGACTGCTGACCACTTCATCATTCACCTTATATATATCCTCTATACCCAAGTCGGCATAGCGCGAGAAGTCAACGATGCGCTTACGCATCTTCTGATCATCCAGTTTGATGGCAGCCCGTTTCCACATCACTTCATCATCATGACTGGTGATGATTGACGTGTCGTTCAACCAGTCAACGATGCTGACAGCCGTCTCATCATTGAACTGTGCAGCCACCGAAACAAGCAGCGCATTGTCACGCACCATCTTGTTGGCTACAACGCTTTTCGCTATTGCGCACGAAGGATGGACATTGTAGATGTCACCCTCGCGATACCACAACTCCACTTCTTTAGCACGCTTCTTGTTGTTTCTACGATACAGCCACTCCTTATGCACCTTAACGCCGTCAACCTCAAAGCCATAGCGGAAAATATAGTCTACATTGCAAAACACAATTTCAAACATAGAGGGCTCCTTGGCTGTCGTGTCATTGAGCATGAAGCTCTCCACATCCAGCGCGTCTCCAGCTTGCAGTTCTTTGATTGAATTGATGACAAGCCACTTGAATGTTGCAAACGCCTTGGCAAAATTGGATTTGCCCGAGGCATTGGCTCCATAAATGGCAGCTCCATGAAGCACCGCAGGGATAGCGCCTCCCATTTCCGTCATAGAGTCGGTTTCGGATATCGCTGTCTCCTTCAAATTAGTGGTCGCCAAAGAGAGGGTAGACATTTCCTTAAACGACAAATAATTGGCTACTGAAAACTGAACAATCATAAAGATAACTATTATATTTGTAATATTTTTGCAAATATACGTGTTTTCTTTGAATACCACAAAAGTTTATCGCATTATTATGACCTCCACATTGTTTTTTACCCTCCCGAAGACAAAAGAGGCTAAACAGGACTCCCATGAGCTAACCCTCTACATGATAGCCACTCCAGCCCTTTGAGCAGAACGTAGAGACGAGGCTACTCTGAGTGTCTTCCCTACCTCCCCAAGTTGCAAAAACTTTGTAAAATGATATTTTCCTCTTATTTTTGATACTTAATCCAACTAAAAGCGTTACCTTTGCACACTGTGGGCTGGTTTTCGTGAATAAGGCCAGCACTGATGGTGGGGAGCAGCTGCCATCCAGCCTTACCGGAGGACAGCCCAATCTGCAGCCAAGCAACACCTATCTGCAGAAAGCTGACATCCAGCCTTACCAGAGGACAGCCCAATCTGCAGCCAAGCAACACCTATCTGCAGAAAGCAGCCCTACAGCCCTACCGGAAGCCAACCCACTCTGCAGCCAACCACCCCAACCCAGCAGCCGAAGCCACTGACGCGGCGGGGCCAATCATCCGAGACTACGGAATAACAAACTAATAATACATTGTAATTATGAGCAAACAAAACATTGCCCTCATCACGGGCGTTACAGGACAAGACGGTTCGTATCTGGCAGAGCTCCTGCTGGACAAAGGTTATGACGTGCACGGCATCATCCGCCGCTCGTCGGTAGACCATCGTGAACGCATAGCCCACCTTGAAGGACGGCCACATTTCCACCTCCATTACGCCGACCTGGGCGACTCCATGTCTATCGTGGGCGTAGTGGCAGACGTGCGCCCTACAGAGATATACAACCTGGCAGCACAGAGCCATGTACAGGTGAGCTTCGACTCACCCGAGTTCACCGCCGATGTAGACGCCGTGGGCGTGCTGCGCATCATCGAAGCCGTGCGCAAGGTGGGACTCGCCCAGTCGTGCAAGATATACCAGGCCTCGACATCCGAGCTCTACGGCAAGGTAGAGGAAGTGCCTCAGAATGAGAACACGCCCTTCCACCCCTTCAGCCCCTATGGAGGGCACTGAAAAAGTCCCCTTTTTTTATGACCAAAACGGAAAATGCTTACGATTTGTAACTTCTCTTTCTGCAAATCACCTAAAATAAGGCTAAAATAGACAGATAATAAAGGGTAAAACAGCTATTTCTCCGTCATCAACTTTCAATTTGATAGTGGGTTTTAGTTTTTCAGTGCCCTCCCTATGCCGTCGCCAAACTCTACGGATACTGGATTATCAAGGAATATCGTGACGCCTACAACATGTTCTGCTGCAACGGCATCCTCTTCAACCACGAGAGCGAGCGCCGGGGCGAGACTTTCGTGACGCGCAAGATTACCCTCGCCGCAGCACGCATTGCCCAGGGACTCCAGGACAAGCTCTATCTGGGCAACCTCGACTCGCTGCGCGACTGGGGCTACGCCAAGGACTACGTGGAGTGCATGTGGCTCATCCTCCAGGCCTCCAAGCCCGAAGACTATGTCATCGCCACCGGCGTCCAGCACAGCGTGCGCGAGTTTGCCGAGCTGGCGTTCCACTATGTCGGCATCGAGCTCAAGTGGGAGGGCAAGGACGAGAACGAGAAGGGCATCTGCGTGAGCGGACCCGAGGCTCTCGTGGGCAAGACCCTCGTCGAGGTGTCGCCCGACTTCTACCGCCCCACCGACGTGGTCAACCTCTGGGGCGACCCCACCAAGGCACGCGCCCGTCTGGGCTGGAACCCCAACACCACGCCTTTCGAGGAACTGGTGCGCATCATGGTAGACCACGATATGGCCAAGGTTGCCTCTGAGGGTGCCGCCGCCAAGGTGCGCATGAACCTCGCCGAATATCTGGAAAAGGGAATCGTAAAATAACACACCGATGACACTCTCTAAGAACGCCAAGATATACATCGCCGGGCACCGCGGACTCGTGGGCTCGGCCATCTGGAACAATCTCCAGTCGCGCGGCTACCACAATCTGGTGGGCCGCACCCACAGCGAGCTCGACCTCACCGACCAGCAGGCTGTCAAGGCCTTCTTCGACCAGGAGCGCCCCGACGCCGTGGTACTCGCCGCCGCCTTTGTGGGCGGCATCATGGCCAACTCGCTCTACCGCGCCGACTTCATCATGCAGAACATGAAGATGCAGTGCAACGTGATAGAAAACGCCTACACCCACGGCGTCAAGAAGCTGCTCTTCCTCGGCTCCACCTGCATCTACCCCAAGCAGGCGCCCCAGCCCATGCGCGAGGACTGCCTGCTCACGTCGCCCCTGGAGTACACCAACGAGGAGTATGCCATCGCCAAGATAGCCGGACTCAAGATGTGCGAGTCCTACAATCTCCAGTACGGCACCAACTTCATCGCTGTGATGCCCACCAACCTCTATGGACCCAACGACAACTTCCACCTCGAAAATTCGCATGTCATGCCAGCCATGATGCGTAAGGTCTACCTCGCCAAGCTCATCCACGAGGGCGACTGGCACAGCATAGCCCGCGATATGGACAAGCGCCCCATCAACCCCACCGACGCCCTGCGCGACATCATCGGCGAGGGCAACGTAGACGGCCACAGCCAGCCCGACCGCATTCTCCGTGCGCTCGCCTACTACGGCATCTACGACAACCGCGTGGTGCTCTGGGGCACAGGCTCGCCCCTGCGCGAGTTTCTCTGGAGCGAAGACATGGCCGACGCCAGCGTCCACGTGCTGCTCCACGTCGACTTCAGCGACATCATCGGCATCGACCGCTACAGCTCCGTGTTCTATGGCGCCAAGACCGACGGCCGCGTAGACCGCAACAACTCCGAGGGCCGCGGCGGAGCCATCCCCGAACTGGGCGAGATACGCAACTGCCACATCAATGTGGGCACGGGCAAGGAGCTCACCATCCGCCAGCTCGCCCATCTCGTGGCCGAGGCAGTGGGATTCGAAGGCACCATCGACTTCGACGCCTCCCGCCCCGACGGCACCATGCGCAAGCTCATCGACGTGACCAAGCTCCACTCGCTGGGCTGGACCCACAAGGTAGAGATAGAAGACGGCGTGCGCCGACTCTTCGACTGGTATCGCGAGAGTCTCAGCTGACCTCGCTCCCGGCGCCCCACCGCCACTCTCTTTCCCCCTACCCCTACGGCAGCAGTCGACACGTGTCACTGCTGCCGTTTTTAGTTCTGCCGCTCACCACCTTCATCGGCGCCGCGACCATCCTGCGTGGCTCGTGACTTATGATACGTGAGCACGTGACATTTGATACGAAGGCTCGTGACTTATGATACGCGGGCTCGTGCCTTCCGTTACGAGCCGCCCACGGTGCTTCCGGCGGCGCTGTATGCCCCGTGGGCTACCCGCATCGATGGTCTTCGCCGCCGCTCTCCGCCATCCCGTGCGCTCCCTGTGGGCAGCCGCGGCGCGCTTATGCTTCCTCGGTTTCGCCAACCCTGTACTGTCAAATATACCAGCGAATGTCCGATTCATACCAATTTATGTTGCTATTTTTTATGGCCGGTCACATCTTTAATAAGTATATTTGCAGCAGACTATCCATCTATCCTGCCCCGCCCCTACCTTGGCCTGCAGTCTGGAGAGAATTATTATAACTTACGAGATAATCACTTAAACCGATATAACAATGAAAAAAATGAAAACCTACTATGTGAAGCCCGTGGCGGAACTCATACGCGTTTCCACCCGGCTGATGAATGTGACCTCTGGCACCGTCAGCGGTCCCGGTGGAAGCTCCATCGGCAACGGTGGCAACGCCAGCGACAGTGGCAACCCGCCCATGCACTCAGGCACCTATCTCTGGGATACCGACAACACTGATTATTAACTTAACCCTTACCAATATGAAAAAAACTCTCCTACTCACCGTAGTCCTCATCCTGACTGGGCTCAACAGTGCCATGGCAGCCATAGACGAAGAGCTGCGCACCATCATCACCAAGAGTGATGGCATCGAACTGACCGAAGTGACCAACGATGCCAACAACCCCTGGACCATAGCCGACGGAGTGGCTACGAGCACCGTGGGCAAGATGAGCAGCGCCACATCGCAGACCTTCACCATCAAGTTTCGCGCTACCGGGCGCACCATATTCTCCTACGGCTACACCGCCGACTTCTACCCCTATGGAGAGTATGACCGCAAGATTGTGACCTTCGACGACAACACCCTGTACAGTAATTATTCCAGATACACGACCAAGTCGTACTACACCCATTATTTCATTCTGGACGAGGGCGAACATACCATCACCTTTACCCACAAGCATCTCCACAACGACAACAACTACACCCAGGTAATGACCGTGAGCGACATCGAACTCTACACTGCCGAGAGCCAGATGATGACCATAGACCTCGCCGCACCAGGCACCCTGGGCGTAGAGGCACTCAATCTGGTCAACACGCTCCCCGCTATGCAGTTTCTGAGGCTCTCGGGCAAGCTCAATGCCGACGACTGGAACTCCATCAAAAACATGACGGGACTCAAATGCATAGACCTCACCAATGCGCAGATAACCGACATCCCCGCCAACGCCTTCAGCAGTTCCCAACTGCGGTTTGTCGACCTGCCTACCTGCCTCAAGACCATCGGCGCTCAGGCTTTCTACAAGCGATACCTTACCGGCAAGCTCACACTACCCGCCACGCTGGAAAAAATAGGCACAGAAGCCTTCGCATATAACAACATTACCGAAGTAGAGATACCCGACAATGTGACCTTTATGGATACACATGTATTCAGAGACAACCAGAAGCTCATCACCGCCAAGTTGGGCACGGGCCTCACCTCTCTCAATCTCGGCAGCTTCTACAACTGCCAAGCGCTCAAGACCGTCACTGGTGGTGCCAATGTTAAGACCATCTATGGCGATTGTTTCAAATACTGTGCAGCCTTGGAGACCGCCAGCGACCTGCAGCCCCGTAAGGTCGAGAGCAGTGCCTTTGACGGCGCAAAGACGCTGCAATCATTCTGCTTTGCCGATATCACCGACCTGGGAAGCTATGCTTTCCAGAACTGCCAAGCCCTGAAGAGCGTAGAGCTGCCCAAAATCAGCTCTATGTCGTGGAATTGTTTCTACAACTGCTCTTCGATTACCACGGTGAAGCTGGGCGACAAGATAAGATACATCCCAAGCGATGCATTCAACGGCTGCTCGAGTCTGGAAGAAGTGGTCATGGGCAGCTCGGTACGCGAACTGGGCAGCTACTGTTTCTACATCAGCTCAGGCAGCCTCAAGCGCGTCTACCTCGCCGCTCCGGCTCCCCCATCGGCCAGCAGCTCGCCATTCTACCGCCTCTGGGGCGTGACGCTCTATGTGCCCGACTACGCCATGATCAGCTACAAGCAGCACAGCTACTGGAGCCAGTTTACCTCGGTAGACAGCAACCCCAACCCGGCTGGCTATATAGACCTCTACGGCAAGCTCGAGCTGAGCACCAACTCGCGCATCCCCAACAACCCCGACATCACGATGAACTATCAGGGCGGCACCACCCCCATCAAGGGCATACTCATCGTCAATGGCAACAATCCCCAGTCGCTGGGCAACTATTACCACTGGGCAAACAGCGACAACTGCCCCGTGACGATAAGCCGCTGCAACCAGATGACGGCAGCCTCGGTCAAGGTCAACCACTATCTGGCCAAAAACTACTGGTACTACATCACCATGCCCTTCGACGTGAAGCGCAGCGACATAACCATCTCCCAGGGCGCTGTGGCCGTGCGCTACTACGATGCCGACAGCCGCGCCCAGAACGGTGCCGGCAACAACTGGAAAGACGTGGCCGACGACGCCATCCTCCGCGAGGGCCAGGGCTACATCTTCTGTGCCAGCGACAACAGCTGGTGCCAGTTTACCGCCAGCGACGACACCCGCAACCACATCTTCAAGAGCCACGACGTGACGCTGACGCTGCAGGAGCATGCTTCGTCGGTGAGCAACGACGCCAACTGGAACCTCGTGGGCAATCCCTACCCCTCATTCTTTGACATCTACTACATGGACTACACCGCCCCCATCACCCTGTGGGACACCGACAACCGCACCTTCACCGCCAAGAGTGTGGCCGACGACCAGGTGGCGCTGCGCCCCTTCCAGGCATTCTTCGTGCAGAAGCCCACGCTCATCAGCGAGCTCACCTTCCGCACCGACGGCCGCCAGGCTACCAAGACGATAGACCGCTCTGCCGCCGCACCACGCATGACGCCCGTAGTGACAAGCCGCCACTTCGTAGAGCTGGCCATCACCGACGGCAGCACCACCGACCTCACCCGCGTGGTGGTCAATCATGCAGCCTCTGATGACTTCTGTGCCGACAACGACGCCACCAAGATGATGGCCGACGGCACCACGCCGCAAATCTACACCCACGCTGCCGGCGACATCTATGCCATCAACGAGGGAGCCCACCAGAGCGGCAGCGTCAAGGTGGGTGTGCAGATTGCCCATAGCGGCACCTACACCATCACCATGCCCCGCAACGACGTGCGCGCCCGTCTCTACGACTACGGTGTAGAGGTCGAACTGCCCTACACCTTCGCCGCCGATGAAGGCGTAGAAGACAACCGCTTCACCATAGGTTTCGACACTACCACCACCGGCATCGACGCCATCAAGCCCGGCGCCCAGACCGACGGTGCCATCTATACGCTCGACGGCATCCGCGTGAGCACTACCGCCCCCAAGGGCATCTATATCCAGAACCACAAGAAAATCGTGAAGTAAGATGAGGACTACAAGATATATACTGACCATCGTAGCGCTCATGATGTGTCTGTGGGCGCGTGGTCAGGGATGGAACCCCGACAGCCCCGCCGAGCCCTCGTCGCGCTACAGGCTCAGCGTCAAGGCTGTGCCTGCCGAGGCGGCTACCACCTCGGGCAGCGGACACTATACGGTCAACTCCCGGGTGACGGTCTCTGCCACCGCCACCGCCGAGTGCTGGCAGTTCAGAGGCTGGACCGACAGCAAAGACCAACCCGTGAGCAACTTGTCATGGTTTACCTACACCACGACCAATGCCCACGAGACCCTCACCGCCCACTATGAGCGCGTGGCTACCAGCCGCCTCACCATAGCCTACGACCCCTCGACGGTGGACAAGGAGAGCACCAGCGAGTATAAGGAAGGCACCATCGTGCATCTCGAAGCTGGCAACCACTCCAACTTCACCTTCGTCAACTGGACCAACAGTGCCGGCGACGAGGTGAGCCGCGAGCGCAAGATGCAGTACACCGTGACCGCCAACGACGAGACTCTCACCGCCCGTTACCGCTTCACCCCCGGCAGCCCCGGCGAGCCCTCGGAGACCAAGCCCCGCCACTGGGTACACTTCTCTGCCGAGCCGGAAGCGGCTGCTTCGTTCTCGCAGAGCAAGAGTTTCCAGGTGTCGGAAGGCAGCTGGTTCAGCATCTCGGCGTATAACAACAACAACTACGTACTGAAAAACTGGACCCAGAACGGCGAGGTGGTTGGCACGACCAGCGGCTATGGCGCCACGATGGGCACCGAAGACATCAGGCTGGTGGCCCACTATGTCTATCAGCCTCCGTCGCCCGCAGACCCGTCGACCGACAAGAACCACCACTTCGCGCTCTACGCCACATCGACCTCCATCTACCGTGGCGAGACCACCCTGATGCCCATCTATATGGAGAATACCTTCGGCATCAAGCAGCTCACCTTCACGCTGGTATTGCCCGACAACATCCAGGCCGACGCCTCACGGATAGAGACCACGCTGCGCACCTCGGCGTATAGCGTGACAGCCAGTCAGGACGGCCAGCGGCTCACGGTCAACATCAGCGGAGGCACGCAGATAAGCGAGAGCAACGGAGCCGTGGTGCGCATCCCCGTGACCACCCTCAGTGCCATCGAAGACGGCGTCTACGACGTGGGATTTGCCGACATCAGCGCCATCAATACCGACGACAATGCCGTCACGTTCAGCAACCGTCCTGGCAAGATAAGCGTCGTCACCCTCGAGGAAGGCGACCTGCAGGCACAGTTCTCCGTAGACCGCTACATGAACCGCGCCCAGTTTACCAACCTGAGTACCGACAATGCACGCAGCTTCGCGTGGGACTTCGGTGATGGCACCACCAGCACCGAGCGCAACCCCATGCACATCTATGCCGAGGCTGGCAACTACACGGTCAAGCTCACCGCCCGAGGCGTAATCAAGACCGCCGAGGCAGAGCAGACCATCGTGATAAACCCCGCCAACACGTGGACAGCCAATGGCGACTACACGCTGGACGCCACGGCGGTGGGTGCGCGCAACTTCACCTCGCTCCACGAGGCGTTCAGCCTGCTGTCACAGTGTACTCCCGACGGCGCCATCAGCATCCGCGTGGCTGGCGCCAAGGACCACACGCTCGACGCGACCGATGCCGCCACGCTGGCGCTCGTCAAGACGCTTACCGACAAGCTGGAGGCTGCCAAGGTCAAGATGATCTTCAGCAACGAATCCCAGCGCAAGATTACCATCAACTTCAGCGCGGGTTCCAACCAGGCCCGACTGCAACAGCTCATGGCGCTGCTGCCCCATCTCGAGGGCGTCAATGCCGACATGGCTATCAACGGTGCCGTCATCCTGGCCTCGGAGATAGGCCGATACAGCAGTCAGACCATCTGTTCGGGCACTCAGACCCAGCCCGAGACATTCACCTCTATCAGCACCAGCGACAAGGTAAAGGTAAGCTGGACTGCCAGCGTGGCAGAGGGTTGCCAGGTCGAGGGCTATCAGGCCATAGGCTCCGGCAATCTGCCCGCCATGACGCTCACCAACAAGGGCACCGCCAAAGACCTCGTGACCTACCACGTAGCGGTGACCCTCGACGACACGCCCATATATACATATATATATAAGGTGTACGTGAAGCCCGTCATCACGGGTCGCAAGCTCTCTCTCGGTGGGCCCGACAACAACGCGCTCAAGGACTTTGCTCCTGTCTACTTCACCTGGACCGGTCTGGGTGCAGGCGTCGAGGGCTACAGCGTCCATCTGCGTCGCACCGACATCGAGGCCGACGAGATAACCAGACACACCACCGGCACCGCCATCTCGCTCGAGGTGGCAGAGGGTGCCACGTATGAGTGGTACGTCACCGCCCACGGCGAATGTGGTGAAACCATAGACAGCGAGAAACGCACGTTCAACATCAGGTATCTCGCCGACCTCGAAGTGGTATCAATCACGGTGCCCGAGGAGGTCAAAGCCAATACCGACTTCACCATCAAGGCCGTGATACGCAATGTGGGTCGCGGCGCCACCACCAACGCGTGGAACGACGCAGTACACTACAGCCCCAATGCCGACTTCTCGGGCATCAAGGGTGTGGCTTATCAGACCCACTACGGCACGGTGGAGCCAGGTGGCGAATACGAAGTCACATTCACGGTGAGAAGCCCCGAGGCATCGGTGGGCACCGCCTACTACAATGTCTACGCCAATGTCCACTCGGGTGAGAGAGAGAACAACCGCAGCAACAACTGTATGAATGCCGACCCCGTAGCCATCGTAGACCGTTATATCGCCGACGCCGACTATCTGGCGCTGAAGAAACTATGGCAAGCCACCAACGGCGAGGTATGGATAAAGACGTGGAAGATAAACTCCAGTGCGATAACCGCGACGGGCTGGCCCGGCGTAACCTTCGACACCGAGGGCCATGTTACCTCCATCAGTCTCAGCAACAACAACCTCCAGGGCGAACTGCCCGTAGAGGGTTTCCAGATGGACCATCTCACCTCACTCAACCTGAGTCACAACAGTCTGAGGGGCAACGTAGCTGCCTTCTGCCGGCAGTTGCCCAAGCTGGAGAGGCTCGACCTGAGCTACAACCAAATCTCGGAAATCACCGACCTGCTTCCCGCCACCATCACATCGGTCGACCTGAGTTATCAGAACGAAGGCAAGAGTCTGCAGACCATACCTCTACAGGCGTGGACCGTAGGTGACCAGGGCGCAGGGGTGACTCTCAACTCGCTGTTGGCATACAGCCACGCCGGGCAGCACTTCAACGGCCGTCCCACGCTGCGCTTCTACACCGTGAAGGGCGAGAACTATGTGGGCGAGATGGTCTACCGCGACGGCGCTTACCGCTACGACTTGGGTGGAGACTACCGCCAGCCGAGCGGCACCGAGTTTGTCGTACGCCCGCAGTACTGTCCGGCGGCCGGAACCCGCATGAGGGCGACGCTGGCTTGGGCCAAGGGCGACGCCAATGCCGACGGCGGCATCGATGTACTCGATGCCCAGCACACGCTCAACTATATTATGGGTACGCAGAGTGGCTCATTCAACTTCATGGCTGCCGACACCTACGCCAGCAACACCATCAATGTGCAGGACGTGGTGGCTACCATCAACCTGTTTATAGGCACCGAAGAGAGCAGCGAGGCTATGGCTGTGCGCATGTCACGCATCAAGGCTCGCGGAGCGGCTCCCGCCAACAGGCTGGCTATGGCCGACGGCGAGCTGTGGATAGATGCCGCCGACAATGTGGGCGCCATCGACATCACGCTCAAGGGCGTCGCTGCCACCGATGTCAAACTGGCACTCAGCTCGATGCGCTACCAGATGGTGACCCGCAACACCCGCGACGGAGTGCGCATAGTCATCATCAGCCCCACGGGCGACAGCATGAGCGGACACCGCTGTCTGCTCAGGACCACCCGCCCGGCACGTGTCGCCCGCGTAGCGGCTGCCGACACTGAGGCTCAGCCCATAGGAGTCGAGATAACCGACGGTACCGCCACCGGCATAGACACCATCGATGCCGACAGCCACGACCGCAAGCTCTACGACATCCAGGGCCGCAAGCTCGAGCAGACCCAAGGCCACGGCATTTATATCGTGAACGGAAAGAAAATGATTTGTAAGTGAAACTGAAGACCATGAAGATGAAAGAAAAAGCAATATATATCCTGCTGTTGCTGATGGCCATGACCTTAGGCGCCAAGGCACAGAACACCATCTCTGTGGCCCACCTCACGGGCGGACAGGGCAAGGATGTGATGATACCCATAAGCATGGACAACAACGAGGACGTGGTGGCGCTGCAGTTCGACCTGCAGCTGCCCTTCGCCAAGACCTCGGGCAAGCAGCCCACGCTGACCAACCGCAACACCAACGGCCACACCGTATCGGTGAGGGGCATGGGCAGCAACCGCTACAGGGTGGTAATCGTGAATATGAGCAACAAGCCCATCGCCGGAAGCGGCGGCGTGCTGCTCAACTTCCCCATGACGGTGCCCACGGGGCTCGACCCCGAGAGCGTCCACGCCATCACGCTGAGCGACGTGGTGATAACCAACCGCAACGGCGACAATATCCAGACTGGCTCTACCAACGGTAGTTATACCATCCAGCGCGCGCCGAGCCCCGACCTCGAAGTGAGCGATGTAGCCATCAGGCAGACCACGCTCACGCCGGGCGAGAGGGTCAGCGTCAGCTGGAAGGTGAGCAACGTGGGCAATGCCGACACGCGCAGCGGATGGACCGAGAAGGTTTACCTCGTCAACACCGAGACCGAGGAGGCTGTATACATTGGCAATGTGTACTTCAACAACACCATGCTGCAGGGCGGACACACCGCGCGCAGCGCCGAGTTTGTGCTCTCACAGACGGTGGGTGTCGACGGTGAAGTGGCTGCCAAGGTGGTGGTCGAGCCCAACAGCAACACGGGTGAGTATGCCACCGACAGGCTCAACAACACCGCCATCGGAGGCAAGGCAACGGTCGGGAAGCTGCTCTTCCTGACCGCCCCAGCCACCCGGTTGAAGGAAGGCCAGAGCATGCGTCTCCAGCTGAAGCGCAGTAGTAACCGCGCTGCCGACGAGACCTACAGCGTAGCCACCTCGCTGCCCGACCACGTGAGCGTGACTACCCAGGTGACGATAAGAGCCGGACAGTCTACAGCCACCTTCGATGTGACGGTACCCGACAATGACTATGTCAACTCCTACAAGGCTGCCAGCGTGACGGTGACCAAGGCCCACGGCTATCCCGCCGACGTGGCTGTCAGCTTCGACATCGAGGACAACGAGTTGCTTCCCCTCAGTCTGCAGCTCGACAAGAGCGAGTACAACGAGGGCGAGTCCATCAAGCTCAGAGTGAGCGTGCCCTATCGTATCGAGGGCGAGGAATTGACCGTGAGCCTGAGCATAGAGAAGCCACGCCGCTTCCGACTGCCCCAGACCTTCACCTTCCCCGCCGGTGCCACCGAGGCGGTGATAGACATTCCCATCGTCCAGGACAATCTGCCTGCCAACGACGAGACCATCAAGATTATCGTCTCTGCCGACCACCATCTCACGGCCAGCACGCTCTTCATCCTCCACGACGACGACGTGCCAGCCATCAGCATGACACTGCAACCCACCACGGTGAGCGAGGCGGCGGGATACAATGCCGTCTACGCCACCATAACCCGCAACAGCGCGGTGAACAGCAAGATTACGCTGAAACTGAGCGACGACAGCAACAACGAACTCTACTACACCCAGACCATCACCATGAACGAGGGCGTGGAAGAGGTGACCTTCCCCATCGGAGTCAAGGACAACCAGAAGGTCGACGGCACACGCACGGTCAAGTTTACCGCTGCCGTCTACATCACCGACTGTGGCTGCTCGGCTATAGGCAACAAGCAGACCACCGTGACAGAGACCATCACCATCACCGACAATGACGGTCCCACGCTGAACATCACCTCAGACAAGACCACCATTCTCGAGGGCGACGCCACCGGCGCACAGCTCACCATAAGCCGCAACGACGACACCTCCCAGCCGCTCACCGTGGCGCTCTCTGCCAAGGGCAACGACCTCGACTTTGCCCAGACCGTCACCATACCCGCCGGCAAGGAGAGCGTCACCACCCCGTTTGTGGCGCTGAGCAACTCGACCACCGAGGGCAACCGCACCATCTCGGTCATGGCGAGCAGCGAGGGCTATAGCCCCGGCACCGTGTGGCTGCTCATCTCCGACCAGACGCTGCCCGACGCCGAGATGCAGAAGCCCGAAGTGGCAGCCGGTGTCGAGGCAGGCTCGCAGGTCAAGGTGATGCTCCACATCAAGAACGTGGGCGCCATAGCCATGCCTCAGTCCACACCCATCACCGTGACTCTGGCCGACGCCACCACGACCCTGCAGACCGACAAGCCCATCGCCCCGGGACAGACCTATGACACGTGGGCAGAGGTCAAGGCTCCCGCTGTGCCCGGAACCTACCGCGTGACAGCCCACATCAACCCCGACAGCAAGGTGACCGAGCTGCAGACGATGAACAACAGCAGCACGATAGACATCAAGGTGGTGGCTGCCTATACCTTCACCATCGCCGCTGCCAAGGACAAGTATCTCTTCGGCGACAAGGTGGTGCTCACCGGTAGCGTCAAGCGCACCGACGGCACAGCCGCTGCCGGCATAGAGGTAGAACCCTACATCGTCTACGCACGTTCGCGCACCCGACTGGCAGCCGTGAGCGACGCCGCCGGCAACTTCTCCATCGACTATACCATACCCGCGGGCATGGGCGGAGAGTTCGGCTTCGGCGTATGCACCCCAGGCGAGAACCTCGCCACCGAGAAGGGCAACTTCAAGGTCTATGGCTTCAGCCGTACCACCACCGACTATATCACCAACAAGCTCTTTGTGGGCGAGCCCTTTGTGGGCAAAATCATGCTGAAGAACATGTCCGACCTCGACCTGCACAATGTCCGCGTGGCCTGTGCCGATGCCGGAGCCTACACCGTCAGCTTCAGCACGGTGGCTGTATTGCCGGGCAACGGCACAGCCGAGATTACCTATACCCTGCTCTCCACGGCGCTGTCCAAGACCAAGGACTGGGACAAGCTGGTCTTCGCCATCACCACCGATGAGGGCGCACGCCTCGATGTGACCACCTACAACTACACCAATGAGCACACGCCCACACTGGTGGTCGAGACCAACAGCATCAACACCACGGTGACCAAGAACAAGACCCGACTCTACCCGCTCGTCATCACCAATACCGGACTGGCGCCCACGGGCAAGATTACCGTAGACCTGCCCAAGGCTCTGTCTAAGTTCATCAGCCTTGCCACGCCGGCCACCATGCCGTCGATGGCCACCGGCGACAGCGCCACGGTGATGCTGAGGTTCAATGCCGCCGACTTCGATGTCAACATCATCCAGAAGGGCAGCATAGCCATCAACTGCGAGAAGGGAGACGGCAAGCAGGTCTTCTTCAATGTCAAGGTGGTAAGCGAAGACAAGGGCAGCCTCAAGGTGCGTGTACAGGACGAAAACACCATCTACGGCAACAAGAACGGAGAGCGGCCCTATGTGAGCGGAGCCACCGTCAGACTCACCGACTACAACACCGGTGCGCTGGTGATGAGCGATGTGACGGGCGACGACGGCTATGTGCTGTTTGAAAACCTCAACGAAGGCTATTATCATCTCAATGTGACCGCCGAGAAACACGACTCCTACAGCCAGAACGTACTGGTAAGCCCCGGCGATGTGACCACCCATCTCGCCACCATCAGCTATCAGGCCATCACCGTCAACTGGGATGTCGAGGAGACCGAGGTGGAAGACGAGTACGAGGTGGTGACCAAGGTGACCTTTGAGACCTACGTGCCGGTGCCCGTTGTAGACATCACCGCGCCCGACATGCTCATCCTGAAGGACATCCAGCCCGGCACCACCACGCTCATGAACGTGGTGCTGCGCAACCGAGGACTCATAGCCGCCCAGGATGTAAACTACTATCCCCCCACCGCCCACGGGTTTACCTTCATGCCGATGGTCGAGCACACCGGACTGACCCTGGCTCCCGAACAGAGCTACGTGATACCCGTCCTGGTGATGCACACCGAAGACTACGACAACCCGCAGTTTGCGCCCCACGTGAAGCGACAGATGCCACGACGCGCCTCGTCGTCGGAGAAGAACTGCAAGGGCAAGATGGGCACCGACTACAAGTGGCCCTGCGGAGCCGGAAGCAAGTACTCGTATCTGGAGAAGCCCATCCAGTGGGCTTACGGCAACGACAGCGACTGTAAGAACACCACCAACGAAGGCGTAGAATGGACTCCACCCACGCAGATGGGACGCCCAGGCGGACCTGGCGGACCTGGCCACGATGCCACCGTCACCATCAACCCCGGTGGCGAGGCTGTGGCAAAAGCCGTCATCACGCTCATGTGCGAGGTCTGCAACTGCGTATGCGTAGACCCCGTGGCATGGCTGCCCTGTGCCACCAGCGGCATCATGGTTGCCCAAGGTTCATGGGACGGCGTCCAGGGTGCCAAGGGTTGTGGCAATGAACTCGTGCAGTGGGGTGTAAGCATGGCGCTCGGACCCGCCGGCAAACTGTCGTGTCTGGTCAAGCCCTTCGACCCCGACAAGGCGCCGATGGCAAAGGCTTCCGCCGACGACGACTCCAAGCCCACCGTGCTGCCCGCCCTGCTCGAGTCGTCGGGCAGAAAGCAGGTGATGTACTGGCGTTACTATGAGTCGTTCTTCAACTACAATGCCGAGCTCACCGGTGCCCGCGAGGCGCTCGCCACCGAGGGCTTCTACGACGAACTCGTGAGCGCACTCGCCGACATCGACTTCGCCCTGAAGAAGATGCAGAACGATGGCGACCTCTGGGACTTCGACCTCTCCACGATACCCGCCACCACCACCGTCGACGACAAGTCGCAGGGACTGGGTGCCTACCTCACCTCGCTCATGCCCAACAAGCGCGCCAACGTGGCCGACTTCTCGCTGCGCAGTTATGTGGAGCGCATCCGCAACAAGTGGCGCAAGCTCGAAGGCATGGACTACGACAGCGACAACCATCCCGACGAAGACAAGCTCGCCAGCATAGTACGCGAGAGAGACGACATCGTGGCACAGATGGTCGACATGGGCTTTGCCACCCTCGACGACCTGATGAACAGCGCCCGCAAGGACTGGCTGCTCTACCAGGAGACTGCCTCGCAGAACACCTGCGCCGAGGTGAAGCTCGAAATCAAGCAGAAGCTGGTGCTCACCCGACAGGCATTCCGGGGCACGCTGACCATCGACAACGGCTCCAACTCTGACATGAGCCACATCATGGTCAATGTCAACGCCACCAACATGGAGACCGGAGCCATAGCCACCCGACACGAGATGGAGATACAGGTAGAGAAGATAGAAGGCTTCGGAGGCGAAAAGGACGGCGAGTGGACCCTGCCCGCAGGCAAGAAGGGTGTAGCCACATTCCTCTTCATACCCACCAAGTATGCCGCACCCGAGAATGTGACCACCTACAGCTTTGGCGGAACGCTCGCATTCAACGACGGCGCCACCGACCAGACCCGCTCGCTCTTCCCCGTGAGCCTGCAGGTGAAGCCATCGCCCGACCTCGACCTCACGTATTTCATGCAGCGCGACATCTATGGCGACAACCCGCTTACCGAGGACGTCATAGAGCCCGTGGTGCCAGCCGAGTTCTCCGTGCTCATACACAACAAGGGCAACGGCGACGCCAACAACGTGCGCATGATTACCCAGCAGCCACAAATCGTGGACAACCAGAAGGGACTCATGATAGACTTTGCCATACTCAGCTCGAGCCTCAACGGAGGCGAGAAGACCATGGCGCTCTCCAGCGATGTCGCCACACCGTTTGGCACCATCAAGGCGGGCGAGGCGTCGTATGCCACATGGGAACTCACCTCGTCGCTGCTCGGCCACTTCACCCAGTACGATGTGAGCGTAACCCACGTCACAGACTATGGCAACCCCGACCTCTCGCTCCTTGACCGCGTATCCATACACGAGCTGATACACAGCATCAATGCCAGGATAGGCGAGAAGACCTACCGCGCATGGATAACCAACGACTATCCCGACGCGTTCGACGACCCAGACCATATCTACTTCGCCAACGGCACCGACGAAGACCTCGTGGCGCTGCGCGATGCCACCAGGATAGAGGCGCTCGGCGACAGCAAGTACCGCATCACCGTCGATGTGGCGCAGAGGCAGTGGTTCTACACCTCGGTGGCCAACCCGGCGGGCAAGTATGCCAAGATACTGAGCATCAAGAACGAGACCACGGGCGAGACCCTCGATGCCGACAATTTCTGGACCACCGACTACACGCTGCAGGACGGCATAGACCCACTGCTCGACTACCGTCTGCACATAGCCGACCTGAGCAGCGGGCCCGGTGCAGTGAAGTACATAGTGGAGTTTGAGCCGATGCCCGAGCTGCGCCTCGATGTGGTAAGCATCGAGACCGTGCCCGAAGACGACCAGATAGCCGAAAAACCCATCACCGAGCTTACGGTCAAGTTCAACAAGGACATAGACACCCAGACCTTCACCCGCGACGACATCGTGCTGCGACTCGAGGGCAAGCCCCAGACCACAGCGCTGCCCATCACCCCAACCACCGCCGACAACAAGCGCGAGTTCAAGATCAACACCGCAGCCCTCACCGACAACGGATTCTACGCGCTGCAGGTCAAGAGCGAGAACATACGCGACGCCGAAGGCTTCATGGGGGCCGAGGGCAAGCAGGTGAGATGGATGCTCTTCAAGGACGGTCTGGTGCACTTCAATGTCAAGGTGCTGCCGCTGCCCGAGTGTGGCAACGTAGACTGCGTCATCGAGGGCGAGGAGGGCCGCAAGGTCACCACGCGCAAGGCACCGCTCAAGGCGGGCACCGCAGCCATAGCCAGCACGGCGCCCTATGGACGCACGATGACCTTCACCGCCACGCCCAACACGGGATATAAGTTTGTACACTGGAAGAGCAATGCCGACGACCAGATAGTATCGACCGACGAGGTGTTCACCACCGAGGCGCGCAGCACCAAGGACTTCGCGGCGGTATTCCAGGCTGAGTCGTACAAGGTCGATGTCAACTGCAACAGCGCAGAAGGCGACATCGACGCCTCGACCGGCTACTACGACTACAACACCAAGCTGGTGCTCGACGCCAGGGCAAAGGACAACTTCCGGTTGGTGGGCTATCGCATCAACGGTACCCTCAAGGAGATGACGCCCTACACCCTCACCGTCGAGGGTCCCACCGAGGTCGAGGTGGTCTATCGCGACATGACGCCCGTCAACGTGCTGCTCAACGAGGGTGCCGACTACACCCCCGAAGATGTCGAGGCAGCCAAGGTGAGCCTCTACCGCTCATTCCACAAGGGCACATGGAACACCATCTGTCTGCCCTGCGCGGTAGACAACCCAGAGGCGGTGTTCGGACAGGGCACCCTGGTGGCACAGATGACCGGCGTGAGCGGCACCACGCTCATGTTTGCTCCCGTCAACACGATGGAGGCCAACACGCCCTACCTCATCAAGCCCACCAAGATCAACAGCCCGGCGTATGCCCATGACGAGAACCCCACCATGCTCTACGACCTGGGCGTCACCACTACCCAGAAACCCGAGCGGGGCGTGCCTGCCGACAGCAAGGACGGCTACAGCTTCATAGGCGCCTATAGCGTCTATCCCATAGCCACCGACGACGGCAACTACTACATCAGCAGCGACAAGTTCTACTATGTCGACGCCGCCGCGAGTGTCAATACCACCCGCTTCCGTGGCTATTTCCATGCCGACAACGGCTCGGCGTCGCCCATATCACTGGGTATAGGCAGTGCCACCGGCATCACCCCACCCGTGAGCATCACCGACAGCCGCAACGCCGTCTACGACCTCAACGGCGTGATGGTGAGACAGCCCGGCGAGTCGCTCAGCGGACTCAAGCCCGGTGTCTACATCACCCGCGACAAGAAGATAATAATCAAGTAGCCGCCCGCCGCTGCGCCCGCGACGACAAAAGGGCGCAAGGCAGCGGCTATAGGACGCAAAGCGGCGACTATAGGACACAAGGCTGCGGCTATAGGACACAAGACAGCGGCTATAGGACACAAGACAGCGGCTATAGGACACAAGACAGCGGCAAGAGAGCACAATACAACAACGAGAGAGAGCGTAAAGCCCGTCATGGGCTTTACGCTCTCTCTTGTGGTATATCCCGCAGCCATCTCCACCAATCTGCTGATGACCTCCAGCAGATTTATGATGACCTCCAGCAACCTGCTGATGACCTCCAGCGGCTCGTGCCTATTGATACGAGCCCACGTGACATTTGATACGTAAGCCCGTGCCTATTGATACGAGCCCTCGTGACTTACGTTACGAGCCAGCCAAGGCATCAGCCACACGACTGGAGGGCATCGCCACGGGCGCAGAGGGTATCGCCCTGTGCGCAATGGGCATCGCCCTGCGCGCAGCGGCCCTTGCGCTCGCAGTAGCGCTCACACTGGGTGCAGATATCATAACCCAGCATGGCGCCGAGCATGAAGTCCTCTTCTGGGGTGAGCAGATTGAGCGAGCGCGTCACCATCATGCGTATGGCATTGAGACACTCCTCGCGCCCGAAGTAAAGATTGAGGCGGTCGTTGCCCACGGGCTGGATGATATAGTGGATGTGCTGGCTCTCCAGACGGCGCCGGGCAAATTCCTCATACTTCTTGTTGAACGTGAAGAGCACCATACGGCGCACTCCCTTCTTGTATTCGTAGATATGGTTCATCAGAACCTTCATATCTACGGGTAATAGCGTGGTTTGCTGCATGATTGTGACTTTTAATGTGGAGGATGGCGAAGCGGGGATGGTCTGGTCAGAGACTGGGGGTGATGGCGGCTGCCCAGGCGTCGATGCGCGCGTCGGTCTTGTCGGACTCGTTGACCTCGTCAAGGGCAAGGCCCACAAAGTGGCCGTCGACCACGGCGTCGGAGGAATCAAAGGTGTAGCCGTCGACAGGCACCGCTCCCACCACGTGGGCTCCGGCCCCGACGACAGCCTGGTAGAGTTCGCCCATACCACCCACGAAGGTGTCGGGATAAGACTCGGAGTCACCGCAGCCGAAGAGGGCCACGGTCTTGCCCGAGAGGTCGGCACCGCGGAGGGTGCGCACGCCGTCGTACCAGTCGTCCTGCATCTCGCCGGCACCCCACGTAGACGTACCCAGAATGAGGTTGTCGTTGGAGGCTATGACGCTGTCGTCGAGGTCGCCGACGCCGATGACATCGTCTACCCCCAGTCGGGCGCCTATTCTGCCGGCGAGTTCCTCGCAGGTGCCGGTGCTTGAGCCGTAGATAATCACTGTTTTCTTCATAATCTTCTTGGTTTTTGAATTGATAATAATGAGTCTGTAGTCGATGATTGTATCACCGCTACAAAGTTAGCGAGGTTCAGAGGACTGCACAATACCCAAAAATAATGATTTTGGCGGCAGAGAGATGACTATATAATAAGGTAAGAGTATGGGGGCGCTTCTGCAGACCGATGGCGCAGAAGCGGAGACGGTGGCTGGTCAGGCCTTGACAAAGCCCAAGGTGAGGATGGAGAAGGTAACGTCGCCCGCCTTCTCTATCTCCTGGGCGCAGGCGCAAAGGGTGGCGCCGGTGGTGGCTACGTCGTCGACGAGGAGTATGTGGCGGTGGCTGAGGCGCTCGGGGTGAATGGTGCGGAAGACATGGGCTACGTTGTCGTTGCGGTCCCAGCGCTGCTTGTGGGTCTGGCTCGACTCAAAGTGCATGCGCCCCACGGCACCGGCATCGACGGCGATGCCCGTGACATGGCTTATGCCGCGGGCAATCTCGACGCTCTGGTTGTAGCCACGCTCGCGGATGCGGTCGCGGCTCAGGGGAACAGGCACGATGACATCGATGCCGTCGAAGAAGGACGCTGCACCATACTCGGTGGCAAGCATGGCGCCAAGGGCTTCGGCGGTGTCGGGCGAGTCGTTGTACTTGAGGTCGTAGACCAACTGGCTGGCTCCGCTGCCGCCCTTGTAGAAGAACAGGGCGCCACAGCGCTCGATGGGGATGCGGCCCCAGAACATGTGGGCCATATCATTGTCGGCGGGAGAGGCGTCGTAGCCCGTGCGGGGCAGGCAGGCGTTGCAGACCGAGCAGAGTGCGTGCTCGCCGGAAGAGAGTCGCTCGCCACACATGGCGCAGTGGCGCGTGCAGAGCAGGTCGTGGAGTCGGGCGGAGAGGTCAATCATCGGGCAGAGAGGTGATGCCGTCGATGCAACGACGGATGATGTCGTAGTCGAAGCCACGGCCAAGGGCAAAACGGATGAGTTTCTGACTGCGTTCGTAGTCATTGCGACCGGTAATGGTGCGCCACTTCTGGGTGAGCATAGGCCGCAGGATGTCGACATAGGTCTCGGCGGGCACCTCGTCGAGGATGGGGCGATAGATGCTGGCAGATACCTGCTTGGCATACAGTGTCTGTTCTATCTTGCGTCGTCCCCAGCCGTTGTACCTTATCTTGTCTTCGACAAAACAGCGGCAGTAACGGCTGTCGTCTACGTAGCGGTTGTCGACGAGATAGTCGATGATGCGGCTGCAGGCATCGTCGGCGAGTCCCCACTGCTCCATCTTCTTCATCATGTCGCCCTGGCAGTATTCGGCTTGGGAACACAGGGCGGCGAGGCGGTTGAGCGCCTGTTCTTCGGACAGTGGTTTCATAGTCGGGCGATGATAAAACGTGGACGGTCGTACTGGTCGCGCTCTACGGAGGCGGCAAAGCCCAGTGCGTGGAGCATGGCGCTGGTCTCGGAGGCGTAGAGGGCGTTGATCTCGAAAAGCAGGGTGCCGCCGGGCTTGAGCGCGCGGGTGGCATAGCGGGCTATAGCGCGATAGAAGAGCAGCGGGTCACTGTCGGGCACAAAGAGCGCCGTGGCAGGTTCGTGGTCGAGCACATGGGGGCTCATCTCGGCTCGCTCGCACATGCAGATATAGGGCGGATTGCTCACGATGACATCCCAGAGGGCGGTGTCGGCGGGCGGCGCCAGGGCATCCTGTCGCTCAAAGCAGACCTGGGCACCCAGGCGGGTGGCATTGGCATGGGCTATGCGAAGCGCGTCGTCGGAGATGTCCCACGCCGTGACCGTGGCGGCGGGATAGTCGAGCGCGGCGGTGATGGCGATGCATCCCGAGCCGGTGCCGATGTCGAGCAAGGTGAAGGGGCGGGCGGCGGCGCTGCCTATCATGGGGATGAGCAGAGCCGTCTCGGGGCGGGGAATAAGCACTCCCGGCGCCACGGCAAAGCGGCGTCCGCTGAAGTCGGCATGGCCCAGCACATACTGGACGGGCTCGTAGTTGGCTATCCTTGCCACAATTTCCTCCAGATTTGCTCGCTCGTCTGCGGATAATTGGTTAACTTTGCCCATATATATATCGGTGGGCGAGAGGCCGAACTCGTCTTCGACCACCATGCGCACGATGGCGCGAGCCTCGCCTTCGCCATACAGAGGCGAAAGCCTTCGGCACAACTCATTGTATGTCATACGCACAAAGTTATAAAAAAATATGGATATGAAACGGAAAGAGAGTTATAAAAAATCAGCAGGCGCCAGAATAGCCGCTATCGCGGGCCGAATGTGGGTCGCGGCAGCCGCATTGTGGCTCGCCGGCAGCGCCCGGGCACAGCAGACGGCCATCATCCCGCAACCCGTAGAAATGGAGACCGTGGGCACCACGTGGACTCTGCCCGCCACGCTCACCGTAGGCACCACCGACAAGGCTCTCGACCACGCCGCGACATATCTGGCTGATGCCCTGACGCAGCAGACGGGTCGCAAGGTAAGGACTGGCGGCAAGAAGGGCGACATAAGGCTGGGGCTCGACCGCAGTCTCGGCAGCGGAGCCTACAGGCTGAGCGTCGGCGCCAAGGGAGCCACCATCGAGGGCGGCGACTATGCCGGAGTGGTCAACGGCATAGCCACTCTGCGCCAACTGATGCCTGTTGCGCCGGGCACAGGAGCGACGGTGGCTGGCGTGAAGGTAAGCGACGCGCCGCAGTTTGGCTGGAGAGGCTTCATGATAGACTGCTCGCGCCACTTCTACACGGTGGGCGAGATAGAGCGGGTGCTCGACATGATGGCATACTACAAGATGAACCGCTTCCACTGGCATCTCACCGACGACCAGGGCTGGCGTATCGAAATCAAGCGTTATCCCGCGCTCACGCTCAAGGGTGGCTGGCGCCGGCTCAACGGTCAGGACTCGCTCTGCCTCAAGCGCGCGGAGCAGGAGGATATGCCCAATCTGCTGCTGCCCGAAGAGAAGATGCGCACCGCTGACGACGGCTCGCGCGAGTATGGCGGCTACTACACCCAGGACGACGTGAGACGCATCGTGGCTTATGCCGCCGAGCGTGGCATCGACGTGATACCCGAGTTGGACATGCCCGGCCACAGTCTGGCTGCCATCCAGTGTGTGGGCGGCCTCTCCTGCTCGGAAGATACGCGATGGGGACGACTCTTCTCGACGCCCATGTGTCCCGGCAAGGACACCATGCTGGAGTTCTGCAAGAACGTATGGACCGAGGTCTTTGGTCTCTTCCCCTATGAATACGTACACATCGGCGGCGACGAGGTGGATATGAAGAACTGGCGTGCCTGCGCCGACTGCCAGCGTCGCATGAAGGACAACGGACTCAGTTCGGAGCCTCAACTGCAGACCTGGTTCAACCACTATATGGAAGACTTCTTCCGCGCACATGGTCGCAAGATGATTGCCTGGGACGACGTCATCGACGGAGGTCTCTCGCCCTACACTACCGTGATGTGGTGGCGCTCGTGGCTGCCCAAGGGGCCCAAGCGGGCTACCAGCCACGGCAACGACCTTATCGACGTGCCCGTCTCCTACTTCTATCTCAGTGGCAGCGATGACCCCAGCAAGATGGAAGGTATCTACCGCTTTGACCCCTACGCCACCCTCAACGCCGAAGAGAGTCAGCGCGTGCGTGGCATCCACTCCTGTCTGTGGGGAGAGCGTATAGCAAGCGCCGAACGCATGTGGTATCAACTCTTTCCACGGTTTATGGCGGTGGCAGAGCGCGCCTGGAGCCGTTCTGAACGTATGGACTACGAAGACTTCAGCCGTCGTATGCTCAAGCATCTGCCCCGTCTGGAGGCGATGGGCATACAGTACAGGTTGCCCGATGTGACCGGACTCATCCGCACCGCCGTCTTCACCGACAGCGACACAGTGAGCGTGGCTTGCATAGACCCCTCGGTGAGCATACACTATACCACCGACGGCACCATGCCACAGGTATCGTCGGCCAAGTATACCGGTCCGATTGCGGTGAGCCAGACCACGCACTTCATCTTCAGGCCCTTCGGCGCCGACGGACGCAAGGGCGACGCCGTGAGCACCTCGCTGGTCAAGACGACTATGACAGAGGCGGTAGGCGTAGACGGCGAACTGCTGCCTGGGCTGCGCAACGTGTGGTATGACTATGGCGGCGACAACTGTGCCGGCATCGAGAAGGCTCAGATTAAGGGCGAATATGTCACCGATGGCGTGGTCATTCCTCGCGAGGCCCGCGAGAATATCGGACTGGTCATCACGGGGTATATCGATGTGCCCCACGACGGCATCTACTCCTTCGCGCTCTACTCGGATGACGGCAGCCAACTCATCATCGACGACAAGATGGTGGTAGACAGCGACGGCATGCACGACATTATGGAAGTGACTGGCCAACACGCCATGAAGGCTGGTCTGCACCCCCTACGCGCCACTTACTTTGACCACAACGGCGGCGACTTGAGACTCACCGTCAAGGACAAGCATGGCAAGAAGGTGGAAGTGAAATACTGGCATAAATAAGACAATGATGACAACACTGGATATAGACGAAAGATACATGAAACGCTGTCTGCAACTGGCAGCGTGTGGACAACAGAACGCCAAGCCTAACCCCATGGTGGGCGCGGTGCTCGTGGCCGACGACCGCATCATCGGCGAAGGTTACCACGTGCGTTGCGGCGAGGGCCATGCCGAAGTCAACTGCTTTGCATCGGTCAAGCCCGAAGACGAAGGGCTCCTCGGCCGCGCCACACTCTATGTCAGCCTGGAGCCATGCTCCCACTACGGCCGTACTCCTCCCTGCGCCGACCTCATCGTGACCAAGGGCGTCAAGCGCGTTGTGGTGGGCTGCATCGACCCTTTCGCCCGTGTGAGCGGACGTGGCATCCAGCGTCTCCGCGACGCCGGTATCGAGGTCAGAGTGGGTGTGCTCGAGCGCGAATGTCGTTGGCTCAACCGCCGCTTTATCACTATGCACACCCATCATCGTCCCTACATCATCCTGAAGTGGGCGCAGACTGCCGATGGCTTCCTCGACGACCACTACCAGCCCACGATGATTTCCAACGCCATGACCCAGATGGTCTCGCACCGTCTGCGGGCAGAGAGCGACGCCATCCTCGTGGGCAGGGTGACTGCCGAGCGCGACAAGCCACAGCTCAATGTGCGCCACTGGGTTGGCCCGGCGCCCGAGCGGATTGTCTTGAGCCACAGCACGACTATCGACGCTATTCTGGAGCGGCTCTACACCGAGCAGCGGCAGAGCCTCATCGTGGAAGGGGGTGCCTCTACGCTCAAGTCATTCATCGACCGCGACCTCTGGGATGAACTGCGAGTAGAGACGGGTACTGCGGTAGTGGGCGAAGGCACCAAGGCACCACAGGTGCCAGCCACGGCACGGCTCGACATCAACCGCATGTATGGCAACAATGACTATCGCATTTACCATAACCATTCACTCCTGAAAATTCATGACAGATAGACAAGCAACAATGACTTTCGCATTTACCATAACCATTCACTCCTGAAACTCCATGACCGATAGACAATCAACAATGACTATCGCGTTTACCATAACCATTCACTTCTGAAACTCCATGACCAATAGATATACACGACGGCTGGACGGCGACGACGAGATGCGGCGCCGAGAACTCATAGACAAGATAGAGCGCGCGCTGAGCCAGCGGAGCGTAGCCGAACTTGAAGCTATCTCCTACGACCTTTTCACCAAGGGGTATCTGGAGGATTAGGCGACTCACGCCATGATACACACTACGCCCTGAAGGGATGAGAGCAGAGCCAAACGGCTGCTTCGGTCCCTTCAGGGCGTAGTGTATATGGATAATCGGTGTTCCGGAGGGCATTGCCTCTGACTCTGCGCCAGAGGCGGGTATCCCTGCAGAGATATGGGTTATGCCGGCAGACTTACAGGATACTTACAGTAGCCTTGGCATGGACGTCCTTCTGATGGAGGGTAACGCTGACGATGCCCTCGGGGCTATAGGTGAAGTCCTTGGTAGCCACACCGTTGACCTTGACAGCGGTAGGACGGCGGTGGGTATAGACCTCGAGTTTATAGGTACGGCTGGTGTACATACCCTTGTACTGACCCTTGACGGGCTGCACGGTGAAGTCGACGCGCTGACCGCTCTGGGCGCAGTCGAAAGTGGTACGAGCCACGGCACCCTTCTCGTAGTCATAGCTCTCGCCATCGTCTTCCATGAGGGTGTAAGAAGACTTGCCCTTGGGGAAGACCTTGACGGTGAGGGTATCGATGGGATATTCGCCCACGAAGTTCATGTCGCGCTGCATGGGGATGATAGAGCCCTCACGCACGAAGAGCAGACCGGCACGACCTTCAGGGATATCGCGCTTCACGGTGCGTCCACCCTGTACGCGTTCACCATTCCAGAAGTCGGTCCATTCGCCCTTGGGCAGATAAACCTCATTGCTGAATATTCCTACGAGGAAGTTCTTGCCAAACATATACTGATAGCAGGCATCGTCGACATTGCGGTCGGCAGGGAACTCGAGCGGCATCGACCTTACAATAGGCATACCAGTCTGCGCACCCTCGATGGCGGCAGTGTAGATGTAAGGCAGCAGACGGTAGCGCAGCTGCACATAATACTTGTAGATAGCCTTGTCATGGGTAGAGAAGTAGAAGGGCTGCAGGAGCGAGTACCAACTGTTAATCTGTACCCAGGGGAGGAAGAGGCCGAAGTGCAGACTCTGCATCTCCTGCTCCTTGGGCACTGACATCACGTCGCACGATGTGTTGAGGAAGCCGCTCATACCCAGGTTGAGCTGGTCGAAAAGCGCAGTCTTGCCGCCACCATTGTCGCCGCTGGTCGATGCACCCCAGTGCTGTGTACCAGCCCATCCGGCGGTGTAGTGATGCCAGTTGCGTAGGCCGGTATGGTCGCGCATCATCACCTCCATCTGCTTGGGCAGCAGTATCTGGTTGAGGTTGTGCATCACCTTGTCAGAGTAACCGTTGTAGTAGTCGCGTGTGGGATGCTCATCGATAGTACGGGCGGGGTCCATCTTGAAGCCGCGCACGCCATTGTCTACAAAGTTGCGCAGGTGGTCCATCCAGTGCTCCTTGCCGCTTTCGGGCTTGCCGGCAGCCTTTGCCAGCGCGTCCTCTTCGGCGATACTCAGGTCGTATTCCTCACAGAGCCAGAGGCCGAGCTTGAAGCCCATGTTCTTGAGACGTCCGACGAGCAGGCGATGGTTTTCCTTCTTCGGGTATTTGCATGAGTCCCAGTAAGCCTCTGCCGAGAAGAGCTTGTAGTTCCACTTCTTCTTCGTAGAGAAGTCGTATCGCTTCTCCATCCACTGGGGTTCGAGCCAGAGCAGGTCGCAAGGCACCTCCATACGACGGAACTCGATGGCGTCGCGCAGGATGTCAAACTGGTTTTCGAGCATGTTGGGACCGAAGCAGAGGCCGTAGGCCCACTTGGGCTGCAGGTAAGGACGGCCGGTGATGAGGGTGTAGGCGTCGATGATGGCGGGCATATCCTTGCCGAGCATCAGGTAGAAGTCGGCTTCGTCGGTGGTGTTGTAGACCGACATGATGTCCTTCTGGTGACGGCCGATGTCGAAGAAGTGCTTCAGTGTGGTGTTGTTGAAGACGCCCCAGCCGTTGCTGCTGATGAGCATGGGCTGTGGTATCTCGGTGTGCTGGTATGTTGTCCACATACGCAGCAACTCTCCTCGGTGCTGGATGTGCTCGCGGCTGGTGCTGCCACCGCCGTAGAAGCGCTCTCCCTCACGCAGGGTGAAGTTGATGATGCTGCACTTCTTGTATTCGCCGGTCTCGGCAGTATCCTTGGCGGCAGCCGAGGTCTTGACGTCGCCGATAATACCATTGTTCTTTGCCACCTTCATGTCGGCAAACTTCACATTGATGTCTTTGCCCAGCGAGGCGAGCAGCGGGTCGGTGCCCTTGAGGTAGTTGACGCGGTCCACTATCTTCTTGCCCGACTTGTCGGCCACGCTGATAGAGCCGTCCTTCTTGTCGATGGTCAGGGAGTAGAGTCCGGTGGTGATAGTCATCACTCCACCCTTGTCGGTGGTATTGCAGTCGACGCGCTGCCAGTCTTTCTTCTGCACATTGTAGCGCAGCATGAGATTTTCGGCATACTTGTCACGGGGCGAGAAGCGTACGCGGAAGATGCCGTCCGTACATACCTGTACGTTCATGTGCATCTTGTTCTTCAGCTTTACCTCGTACTCGGTGGTGTTCTGCGCCATCATGGGGATGGCTGTCAGCAACAGCAGGAAGATAAACAGTTTTTTCATGATTTGTAGCATTGTGATTGTTTCTGCCACAAAGATACTGATAATTATCAAGATAGGCCGTATCGGAGTGGACAAAAAAACGGCGCAGAGCATTTTTTATGGTTTTTTGGGCCAACCTCTCGGTTTTTGCACGGGTCGACGGGAACGAAAAAAGGCTTGCCTCCTTCGCGGAGACAAGCCCAGAGACTACATTGGGTATGACGAAGGTTACAGGTCGTCGCCTGTGTACTGGCCCACGAAGAAGATGGCTCCCGTGGGGCGATGGGTAATCATGTAGATGAAGGGGCGGTCGGCGTGGAAGTTGACGAACCAGGGCTTCTGATCCTCCAGCGCGGTGGTGCGCACCATCACCGAGGTCACGGCGGCAGCCTTGGTACCCTCTTCGCTCACCTCGATTTTGGCTTTCTGCAGCATGCCCGAGATGTAGATGGGCTGGGCGGTCATCTGGCTGAAGTCTGCCTGGCCGGGGGTAAACATGGTGGCGGCGCCGAGCTGTGCCATAGGCTCGTTGAGCCGGGTCTCGGTGGCTATGGTGAAGCGTGGCAGCTTCAGGTCAACCCTGCACTCTTCGGCGGCGCGCCAGATGCTGTCCATGACGCTGGCGTCGAGAGAGTTCATCACCTCGGTCACCGACTTGCCCTCATAGGGCAGCATTACGGTCATCGTGTAGTTGCCGTTGCCATAGGGCAGCACCACTGCACCATATCCCTGCATGCGTGCATAGTACATCCTGCCCTCTCGGTGCATCATCGGCGCCCGCTTGATGTCGCGGGTATAGCCGTGGAAGGGCTCTACGCGTGTGTCGGCTTTATCAAACTTGTCGGCCCAGGTTCCATTGAAGTAGATGGCATTCATCAGCACAGCCACGTCATCGGCGCTGAGCTGGTCGATGATGCGCGGTATCATGCCGTGGGTCTGTCGCTGACACCAGCCGTTGAGATAGTCTACCGTCGAAGCCTTGCCAAAGTCGCGGCTGGTCACCTCGGCGTCGTAGAAGTTCTTCATCTTGGCCACATAGTCGGGGTTGAGACTCGCCTGCTGGTCTACGGCGATGCAGTTGGCCACATTGATGCGAGTCTGGCTGTCCAGACGCGATGCCTTGCCAATGAGAGACTTGCAGACCTCGTTGAGCGCATCCATCTGACTGTCGTCTACGCCGAGGGTCTTCATGATTTCGGCACGGGTAGTGCCGTTGGCGCCGTTGGCGAGCATCGCCATAAGATACGACACGCTGATGGGCGAAACCACCTTGGAGTCCATGCCCGCCTGGGTACGCATCAGGTCGAACGCCATGCCGTTTATGCTCCGCAGAGCCGACTGCTGGGCGTCGGAGAGTACGAGATACTCGCTGTCGAGCTTTTCTATTTCCACGATCTTACTTGCGTTCATGTCTGTGTCTTTGGCAGCGGGCTGCTTGCTGGTGGCACACGAGCCGAGGCCGATCATCACCATGACGGCGGCGGCTATTACATTGGTTGTCTTGTTCATCTTTATTCGTTTTATTATATATATAATGTATAAGGTGACGAAAGATTGCATGGCGGCGACGATTTTCCCGCTATTTTCAGTTTTTTTCACGCTTGTTATGTCCTATTTTGGCTTTTCATACGTTATTAGTGTGAAAGGATATGACTACAGAAGACTTCTATCATACGATCATACCGCTGCGCGACGACCTGTTGCGATACGCCGTCAGTCTGACGGCCAGCAGCGACGACGCCGACGACCTGGCCCAGGAGACCCTGCTGCGGCTCTGGGACATGCGCGAGCGTCTCGATGCCGGCGACAACCTCAGAGCGATGGCCGTGACCATGCTGCGCAACAGGTTCTACGACCAGCAGCGCCACGCCAGCCACAGCCGACGGCTCTCTGCCGCTGACGACATGGGGCACGAAGACCTGCGGGTCGAGGCGCGCGACCAGATAGGTCTGGTGAGCGACATCATCGACCATCTGCCGCCGCTGCAGCAGCGACTCTTCCGTATGAAGGAGATTGAAGGCTACACCGCCGACGAGATTATGCGCATCACGGGATGCTCGGCAGCCAATCTGCGCAAGAACCTCTCTCGGGCACGTATCGCCATCCGCACCCAGTTTATCCATATCACACGACAAGGAGGTAACAATATATGAACAATCATCAAGACATAACCCGGCTGATAGACCGCTACATGGCAGGCGCCACCACCAACGACGAGGAAGCCCGTCTGCGCGCCTACTTCGCCACAGCCGGCGACATCCCCGCCGAATGGGCGATATACAAGGCGCTCTTCGGCTACGTCGATGGCCAACGGATGGAGGCAGCCCACTCTCTCTCGACTGCCCCCACCGCGCCCCGACACACCGCCGGGCGCCGGGCGCCGATGGTTCGCCGCCTGTGGATAGGGGCAGCAGCGGCGGCAGCCGTAGTGGCGGTGGCAGTGATGGTATGGCCACGCCCCAGCGCCTCTACCTATTCCGTCATCGACGGCAAGGTATGCACCGACCGCAGCGAGGTGAAAGCCGAGGCGCTCAGCGCCCTGCAGACCATACAGCTCGAGGACGACGACGATGCCTTTGCGGCTCTCGGCATGATGGAAAGACAATAAAGAACAAACAATACGACTATGGCACAATATCACATAACGACTACAGCCCGGCGCACCCTCATGGCGGTGGCGCTTGCGCTGATGATGCACCTCGCAGCCATCGCCCAGACGGGGCTGAGCGTCAACGAGGTCTTTACGAGGTACGGCCACGCCAAGGGATGCAAGATGGTATCCATGCGCAACGCCACCCTGAAGGGCTACAAGCTCAACATATACAAGAGTCTGGTGTACAAGCACCTTGCCGACGACGTGGCGCCCTATCTGCAGGCCGACCGCAAGCGCGCCAGGAAGATACGCGAGGTGGTCGAAGACGGACTCGTCACCGGCGGATACTACATGATGCAGCCCACAGCCGAAGGTCTGAACCGCTACATACTCTTCAGCAACGGCGCAGGGCAGCGCGGCACGGTCATCTACATCGAGGGGCGCCTCTCGCCCGACGATATCATGACGCTGTGCTACTCCAGAAGAAAATAAGACATAAATACACACGACAATGAATATCAAGCACATCATCGCGGCAGTGGCGCTCATGGCTATGCCCCACTATGCCGCAGCACAACAGAAAGACACCACCATCGTGGTGGGCAACAGACAAATCGTAGTAAGCGGCACCGACGCCAACACCACCGTCACCGTCTACGGCAAAGACCAGAAGGAGATGAAGAAGGTGTCGGAGACCCGCTTTGTCGACGGCCAGGACATCGAGCAGGTCTACGTGACCTCGCCGTTTATCCCCTCGTCGCTGGGCAAGAAGAAGGGCCGCATCGTCAACAACTACCCGTGGCTCTACTTCGGCTACAATCTTCTGGGCAGCAGCGCCATGTCGCTGAGCAGTGGTGACAATCTGCCCACACGCGACGCCAAGTCGTGGGAATGGGGCATCACGCTCACCAGCGTGGGCTTCCGCGTGCACCAGAACCTGGCTTTGACCTCGTCGCTGTCAGTGGGACAGGTCTTCAACCACCTCAAGGGCAACACCGTGCTTGCCACCAGCGACGGCAAGACCTCGTTTGCCACCCGCCCCGATGACGAAAACGTGGAGAAGAGTTATCTCATGTACGACTTTGTGCGGTTGCCCGTGATGCTGGAATGGCAGAAGCGGATCGGTCTTAATGCCTTCGTGGCCGTGGGACCATCGCTCGAACTGCGCTGGCACGAGCGGTCGCGCTATGTGGTCAATGGCGACAAGCGCACATCGGCTTCAGACATCAATCTCAATCCCGTGGGACTGAGCCTCGACCTGCGCGCCGGCTACGGAGCCATAGTCGTCTACACCCGCACGGCGCTCACCCCGCTGCTCAAGACCGCCAACGCCCCCAAGTGCTATCCCGTGTCGATAGGAATGGGCATCCGTTTCTGACGCGGGCACGAGCCCAAGGCCAGAGTGGGCCACAGCGCTCGCCGTCACCACGCCTGGCGACACCGGAGGCATCGTCGGCGGCTCGTAACGGAAGTCACGAGACCACGTATCAATAGGCACGAAGCCACGTATCAATTGTCACGAGGGCTCGTATCAATAGGCACGAGCCGACGATGATAATCAGCAGAGTGCTGGAGATGGTCAGAAAATTGCTGGAGGTCATCAGCAGAGTGCTGGAGGTCATCAGCAGAGTGCTGGAGGTCATCAGCAGAGTGCTGGAGTAATCCATATTGAACAAGACGCATACTGCAACAGAAAGACCGACGGTCGGCAGCCCTGTATATAGGGTCGCCGGCCGTCGGTCTTTATCCGATAGAGAGGCGGAGTCAATCCACCTTGCTGAATTCGTCTTTGCCTACGCCGCAGAGAGGGCATAGCCAGTCTTCGGGCAGGTCTTCAAATGCTGTACCTGGTTCGATGCCATTGTCGGGATCGCCTACGGCGGGGTCGTAGATGTATCCGCAGACATCACATACATACTTGTCCATATTCATTATAGTTTTAAGGGTTCTGACCGGAACCATTTCCGGCCAGTCTTGGGGTTATTTCTCTCTGTTGTCGGTGGGGACGACAAGGGGGTTGATGATTTTGACCGACTCCTTGGCGATGACGGTGGGCGCCATGAATATGCGCGACTGCAACTGCTTCCCCTCGTTGATGCAGTTGATCATCATCTTGACGGCAGCCAGCGCCATGTGCTCGGTGGGCTGTGCCACGCGCGTGATGGGCGGGTTCATGTAGTCGAGGAAGACGCTGTCGTCGAAGGAGATTACCGAGATGTCGTTGGGGATGTCCATGTTCTGCTCGCGGAGCGCCTTGATGGTGCCCAGCAGGATGTTGGTGCTCATGGCAAAGATGGCTGTGGGCACGCGGGGACCTATGAGCGCCACCTTGGTCTCGGTATATCCGTTCTGGATAGAGAACTCGTTGCCCAGCATCTGCAGGCGCACGGGCTGTCCGAAGTCTATCACCGCCTTGCAACATCCCTTGACTCTCTCCTGGGTGGTCACGGCTGTCTCTGGACCGCGTATGCAGAGGATGTCACGGTGGCCGGCGTTGAGGAGCGTCATCATGGCGTCGTAGGCACCCTTGTAGTTGTTGGTCGAGACATAGGGCAGGAAGGAGTCTCTGAAATATCGGTCGATGAGGATTACGGGTATGTTCTTGCTGATGATTTCGAGCAGGTCGGGCGTCTCGGAGCATGGGGCTATGATGATGCCGTTGACCTCGTACTCTACCATCGCCGAGATGCACTTCTTCTCGATGTTGGCGTCTTCCTGGGTGTCAAAGAGCATGACGCTATAGTTGTTCTTCTTGGCCTCGATGGTGATGGTCGACACCAGTTGGGCAAAGAAGGGATTGCTGAGAAACGGCACGGCAATTCCGAGCGTTCGGCCCTCGGACTTGCGCAAAAATTGCGCAACGAGATTTGGCCGATAATTGAGCTCCTTGGCAGCCTGAATTATCTGCTGGCACGTCTCGTCATTGATGCGGAATTCCTTGCCTTTTCCGTTGAGTACCCGAGAAATAGTGGTTTTCGAGTAGCCGGTTATCCGGGACAGGTCTTCCAATGTTTCTTTCTTCATGAGCCTTGTAGATGTTGTAGTTTTGACTGCCCAAAGATACGCTTTTTTTGCCTCTTGCGAAAAAATAGCCATAATTATTTTGCGCTTGGTTAATTTTTTTTTACTTTAGCACTGTCAATTTGCAAATTATAACCAGGTTTACCATGATAATGAAAGAAAACAAAAAAATTCTCGTCGTGGGCAGTGCCAACACGGACTTAGTGATTTCAGCCGACCACTTCCCACTACCTGGCGAGACTATGTTTGGCCATGGATTTATGACCAATCATGGCGGTAAAGGTGCCAACCAGGCTGTAGCCGCAGCCCGCTTGGGTGGAGACACCGCATTTATAGGTAAGGTGGGCGACGACCAGTTTGGCAACTCCACCATCGACATGCTGCGAGGCGAGGGCATCGACGTATCGGCACTCAAGGTGACTGCCGAGGCACCCTCGGGAGTGGCCATCATCACCACCATCGACTCAGGTGAAAACAACATTGTGCTCGACTCGGGCGCCAATGCCTGTCTGACCGCTGCTGATGTGCGCGAGGCCGAGGCACTGTTTGCCGATGCCAGCATCGTGCTGATGCAGCTGGAGACCCCTGTCGAGGCGCTCGTCGAGGCTGCCGCGCTGGGCAAGAAGGCGGGAGCCTATGTGGTGCTCAATCCGGCTCCGGCTCCCAAGAAACCGCTGCCCGAGGCTCTGCTGAAGAATGTGGACCTGCTCATCCCCAACGAGACCGAAGCCTCTTACATCGCGGGCATCGAGGTCAAGGGCGAAGACGACATCCCCGCCGCTATGGACGAGATACAGAAGCTGGGCGTCAAGGACGTCATCATCACCGTGGGCAGCAAGGGCGTGTGTGCCCGTCTCGACGGCGAGCTCATCCGTGTGCCTGCCTTCAAGGTGAAGGCTGTCGACACCACCGCTGCCGGCGACACCTTCTGCGGTGCGCTCTGTGTGGCTCTGTCGCAGGGCAAGTCGCTGCCCGACGCCATCCTCTTCGGCAACAAGGCCGCATCCATCTCTGTGACCCGTCGTGGCGCCCAGATGTCTATGCCCCATCTCGACGAGGTGAAACTCTAATCAGTCAATCGCGCAATTATTAACAATCTAAATCTTATACAAATATGTTTATAGTAAGCAGTTATGCAGTAGCCCTGGTGCTCTGCGTCGTTACGATGCTCTGTTGGGGCTCGTGGGGTAACACCCAGAAACTTGCCGGCAAGACCTGGCGTTACGAACTCTTCTACTGGGACTACGTCATCGGTATTCTGCTCTTCTCTCTCCTTATCGGCTTCACTCTGGGTAGCTTTGGTGAGGGTGGCCGCAGCTTTGTCGACGACCTGAAGCAGGTGTCTTCGGCCAGCGTGCTCTCTGCCGTTGCCGGTGGTATCATCTTCAACCTGTCCAATATCCTTCTCTCGGCTTCTACCTCGCTTGCCGGCCTGTCTATCGCCTTCCCCGTGGGTTGCGGTCTGGCTCTGGTGCTGGGTGTAGTCAACAACTACCTCTTCGTAGGTGGTGACCAGGGCGACCCCGTGCTCATCTTCTCGGGTGTGGCTCTCGTTATGGTAGCCCTGATACTCAACGGCGTAGCTGCTGCCAAGAAGGGCAACGGCGAAGCAGCCAAGGAGACTGGCAATGCGGCTTCGACAGCCAAGAAGGGCGTGGTGCTCGCCATCATCGCCGGTGTGCTGATGTCTACCTTCTATGCACTCGTAGCCCGCGCTATGGACGTGACCAACTTTGAGAACCCCGCCGAGGGTCTGGCTACCCCCTATACCGCCTTCTTCCTCTTCGCAGTGGGTATCTTTGTGAGCAACTTCCTCTTCAACACCATCGTGATGAAGAAGCCTTTCGAGGGCGAGCCTGTAGGTTATGACACCTACTTCAAGGGCAAGCTGTCGACCCACATGGTAGGTGTGCTCGGCGGTTGCGTTTGGGGCCTGGGTACTGTGCTCAGCTATATCGCCAGTGGCAAGATAGGTGCCTCTATCTCTTACGCTCTCGGCCAGGGCGCTCCTATGATAGCCGCTCTCTGGGGCGTGTTTATCTGGAAGGAGTTCAAAGGCAGCAAGAGCATCGTCAACATCCTGCTCTCTCTCATGTTCGTGCTCTTCATCGTGGGTCTGGGCATGATCGCCGTAGCCAAGTCATAAACTAAACACATTAATATATAACGCATGAAAACAATGAAAGTCTGCACCCTCGCATTTGCGTCGCTTCTCGCTGTCGCAGCCTCGGCAAAGACCGTAACCATGACCCGTGCCACCCTGCAGGACAAAATCAAGGGCGGCTGGGCAGGACAGACCATAGGCTGCGCCTTTGGTGGTCCGACAGAGTTCAAGTACAACGGAAAGATAATCCCCGACGAGACCAAGATAGTATGGGACGACACCCGGGTGAAACACTACTTCGACACGTTCCCCGGTCTGTATGACGACATCTACATGGACCTCACCTTCGTAGAGGTATTTGAGAAGAAGGGGCTGGACGCTCCCATCAGCGAGTTTGCCCACGCCTTCGCCAATGCCAAATACCCCTTGTGGCACGCCAACCAGAGCGCCCGCTACAATATCCTGCAGGGTATGGAGTCTCCCGCCTCGGGCCACTGGAAGAACAATCCTCATGCCGACGACATCGACTTCCAGATTGAGGCCGACTATGCCGGTCTGATGGCTCCCGGTATGCCCCAGGCAGCCGCACACTACAGCGACGCCATCGGCCACATGATGTGCTATGGTGACGGCTGGTACGGCGGTGTCTATGTAGCTACCATGTACTCGCTGGCGTTTCTCTCCAACGATATCAACTACATCGTGACCGAAGCCCTCAAGTCTATCCCCGAGCAGTCTACCTTCTACCAGTGCCAGGCCGACGTCATCGCCGGTTTCAAGGCTGGCAAGGACTGGAAGACCCTCTGGCACGAGATGCAGAAGAAGTGGGGAACCACCGACCTCTGCCCCGACGGTGTCAAGGCCGCCTTCAACATCGACGCCAAGATCAACTGTGCCTATGTCATCATGGGTCTGCTCTATGGTGGCGGCGACTATACCAAGACTATGGAAGTGTCGACACGCTGCGGACAGGACTCAGACTGCAACCCCTCGACCGCAGGCGGCATCCTGGGTACCATGCTGGGCTACAGCAACATCCCCGACTACTGGAAAAACTCGCTCAAGTCTGTAGAGGACATCCCCTTCATCTATACCGACATCTCACTGAACAAGGTGTATGAGCTGGGCATGAAGCACGCGCTCCAGGTGATAGCCAAGAACGGCGGCAAGGTGACAGCCAAGGCTGTGAAGATCAAGGCACAGCCCATCAAGACAGTACGCTTGGAGCAGTCGTTTGAGGGCATGGAGTTTGTACGCAAGATAGGACTCGGCAACAAGGGCATCGACAAGGTAGGCGCCATCAAGTTCAACGGCTGTGGCATCGTCATCCGCGGTCATCTGCGCACCAAGGACCCCAACTACGTGGGCGAGGTGGAGATAACCATCGACGGCAAGAAGATGCCTATCGTCAAGCTGCCTGGCAACAACCACGCACGCTCTAACGACCTCTACTGGAACTTTGACCTTGAGGACGGCGACCACGTGCTCACCATGAAGCGTCTCAACCCCGAAGACAACGTGGAGAGCAATGTGTACAGCTATCTCACTTTCAAGAAGAAGGCTAAGTAGTTTTTATCTTAATATTTCCCAAAGACGGGGTGTGATGCTCTATCCTGATGAGAGGGGCGTTACATTCCGTCTTTTCATTTCAGACGACATCCTTAATAACACCAATTATGACAAACAGAATGAGAATAGCGCTCATCGCCCTGATGACGGCTGTGGCCGTGGGGGCAGGAGCCAAGACCGTGACGCTGAGCCGCTCGGCCCTGACAGACAAAATCAGGGGCGGATGGGCTGGCAAGACCATCGGCGTAGCCTATGGCGGACCCACAGAGTTCAAATATCCCGGCCGCATGATTCCCGACTCGGTGGCCATAGCCTGGAACGACACCCTGGTGCGCCACTACTTCGACACGTTCCCCGGACTGTATGACGACATCTACATGGACCTGACCTTTGTGGAGGTCTATGAACGGCTGGGGCTCAACGCGCCCACCTCGGCGTTTGCCCATGCCTTCGCCCATGCGGGCTATCCCCTCTGGGCTGCCAACCAGGGCGCACGCTACAACATACTGCAGGGTATGGAGCCTCCGGCTACGGGCTACTGGAAGAACAATCCCCATGCCGACGACATAGACTTCCAGATCGAGGCCGACTATGCCGGACTGATGGCGCCGGGCATGCCCCAGGCTGCTGCCTATTACACCGACAGCATAGGGCACATCATGAGCTACGGCGACGGATGGTATGGCGGCGTGTATGTGGCAACGATGTTTTCGCTGGCATTCATCTCCAACGATGTAGACTACATCGTGACCGAGGCGCTCAAGGCCATCCCCGAGCAGTCGTACTACCACAAGTTCATGAGCGACGTGATAAGACTCTGCAGGACCAACGCCGACTGGCGCGACACATGGCGCGAGATAGAAAACACGTATGGCCGCCACAAGGCTTGCCCCGACAACTTCAGGGGCAAGGCCAGCATAGACGCCACCGTAAACAGCGCATACGTCATCATGGGTCTGCTCTACGGCAAGGGCGACTTCGGGCGCACTATCGACATATCTACCCGCTGCGGACAGGACTCTGACTGCAACCCCTCGACCGCCGGCGGCATCCTGGGTACCATGCTGGGCTACAGCAATATCCCCGACTACTGGAAACGCTGCATAGACCTCGTCGAAGACCGTCCGTTCGAGTATACCGACATCTCGCTGCGCCGCGCCACCGAACTCTCGACCCGCCATGCGCTAAAGGTGATAGCCCTCAACGGGGGCAAAACGACCGCCAAGACGGTGAAGATAAAGACCCAAGGGGTGAAGCCCGTGCGTCTGGAGCAATCGTTTGAGGGCATGCAGGCTGTGGGCAAGCGCGGACTGGGCAACAAGCCCATCGACCGTGTGGGCGCCATACGCTTCAACGGCAACGGCGTGGTGGTGCGTGGCGAACTCACTGCCGACGACCAGGACTATGTGGGTCTGGTCGAAGTGACGCTCGACGGCAAGGTGGTGAAGACCGTCAAGATGCCTGCCTCGAAGCACAGTCGTGCCAACGAAATCTACTGCAACTTTGACCTCGAGGACGGCGACCACACCATCACGCTGCGCCGCGTAAACCCGCAAGACAACGTGAAAAGCCGCGTCTACGGCATCGTGGTCTACAAGAAGAAATAGGACGCCTGCGGCATCGGTCGCAATGGCCGATGCCGCAGGGCGGCTCTTGTGGCCCGCAGCCATAAACAGCAGCTGGTCAGTAGGCCGAAAAGAGCAACTGTGCAGAATGATAAATCGCCCGCCGATGGCGGACGACTTACAAACAGCGGACTATAAGGAGGCGCTGCCAGTCTGCTCTTCGGGATAGACCACAAACAGCACTGGCAAACAAATAAAAACTACGCCCTGAATGGGGAAAAGCAGTGACAGAGACTGCTCTCTTCCCATTCAGGGCGTAATCTATGGTGGTCTATACGGCGAGGGGCGACGGGGATAGCGCGGCTCTCGCCATAGGGGTCGCGACGGCGCAAGGAGGGAGGATTAGTCCTCCATCAGCTTGCGATAGCGGCCCTTCTTGATTTCCTCGTTGCCGAGACGGCGTGCCTTGTTGATCTCGTAATCGGAGTAGCTGCCCTCGAAGTAGAACACTTCGCCATTGCCCTCGAAAGCGAGGATGTGGGTACAGATACGGTCGAGGAACCAGCGGTCGTGGCTGATGACCACGGCGCAACCGGCGAAACTCTCGAGACCTTCCTCGAGGGCACGCAGAGTGTTGACATCGATGTCATTGGTAGGCTCGTCGAGGAGCAGCACGTTGCCCTCCTGCTTGAGTGCCATAGCGAGCTGCAGACGGTTGCGCTCACCACCGGAGAGGGTTCCGCAGAGCTTGCTCTGGTCGGTTCCGGAGAAGTTGAAGCGCGAGATATAGGCGCGGGCGTTGACATCGCGGCCTCCCATGCGGATAGTCTCGTTGCCCTGGGCTATGGTGTCGTATACGCTCTTGTTGGGGTCGATGTCCTTGTGCTGCTGGTCTACGTAGGCGAGCTTGACGGTCTCGCCCACCTCAAAGGTACCGCCGTCGACCTTCTCCAGTCCCATGATGAGACGGAAGAGGGTGGTCTTGCCGGCGCCGTTGGGGCCGATGACGCCCACGATGCCGTTAGGAGGCAGCATGAAGTTGAGGTCGGAGAAGAGCACCTTATCGCCAAAGGCCTTGCTGACATGCTGCGCCTCGATGACCTTGTTGCCGAGGCGGGGTCCGTTGGGGATGAAGATTTCGAGTTTCTCCTCGCGCTCCTTCTGCTCTTCGCCCAGCATCTGCTCGTAGGCGTTGAGACGGGCCTTACCCTTGGCCTGACGCGCCTTGGGAGCCATGTGTGCCCATTCGAGCTCGCGCTCGAGAGCCTTGCGTCGCTTGGAGGCCTGCTTTTCTTCCTGCATCATACGCTTGGTCTTCTGGTCGAGCCATGAAGAGTAGTTGCCGTGCCATGGGATGCCCTCGCCACGGTCGAGCTCGAGTATCCACTCGCTCACGTCGTCGAGGAAGTAGCGGTCGTGGGTCACGGCGATGACTGTGCCTTCATACTGCTGCAGATGCTGCTCGAGCCAGTCGATGCTCTCAGCGTCGAGGTGGTTGGTGGGCTCGTCGAGGAGCAGCACATCGGGTTTCTGAAGAAGCAGGCGGCAGAGAGCCACGCGGCGGCGCTCACCACCAGAGAGGTTGGTGACGGGCAGGTCGCCAGCCGGACAGCGCAGGGCTGCCATGGCGCGGTCGAGCTTGGAGTCCATATTCCATGCGTCGGTGGCGTCGATGATGTCCTGGACCTCGGCCTGACGCTGCATGAGCTTGTCCATCTTGTCGGCGTCGCTGTAGTACTCCTCTTCGCCAAACTTGCGGTTGATTTCTTCGTATTCGGCGAGCGCGTCATAGACCTGCTGCACGCCTTCCATCACGTTTTCCTTGACGGTCTTGGTCTCGTCGAGTGGTGGGTCCTGTGGCAGATAGCCCACGCTGTAGCCGGGGCTCCATACCACCTCGCCCTGTGTGGGCTGTTCCAGTCCGGCGATAATCTTCATCAGGGTAGATTTACCGGCGCCATTCAGACCGATGATACCTATCTTGGCACCATAGAAGAATGAAAGGTAAATGTCCTTGAGGATTTGCTTTCGGTTTTGTGGGATAATCTTGGATACTCCCACCATAGAGAAAATAATCTTCTTGTCGTCAACTGTTGCCATAGTTGTATTAAAAAACTTGTATTGGGTTATTGTTATTTCAGGAATGTGGCCACGCGCAGCACGGGGATGCCGAAGTTGAAGTTGTCGCTGCCATTGGTGCCGGCGAAATTGACGGCTACCACGCGGCCGTGGTCATCGACAACGGGTGAGCCGCTGGAGCCCTGCATGGCGGGGATGCTGTACATCACGCGGTTGCCATCGGGCTGCTGGGTGACGGTGCCGCTGGTAAACTGGGCACTGATGCCGCTGGTGGTCTGGGCAAGGGTCACGCCACGGTTGTAGCCTATCATGTAGAGGGGTTGGTTGATTTCGAGCTTGTCGCCCACCTTGATGTTGGTCTCGTCGATGGTGAAGATGTACTTGCCGTCGGGGGTGACGCCGCGGTCGAGCTGGAGCAGAGCGAGGTCGGAGTTGGCATCTTGGGAGACGCGCTTCAGGGTGCAGGGCGTCTTCATGAAGTCATCCCACGAAGCCACGCTGCTGCCGTCATAGGCAATGCCGAACTGGGAGTGGAGCTTGACATCGAAGTTGTAGTTCAGGATATTCTCTTGGAGCTGCTGCTTGATCTGCTGGGCCTGCCGGTACTGCTCCTTGAGGCTCTCGAGCTCGGAGTTGATGGTGAAATACTCTTCCTGGCTCATGCTGGTGTAGCTGTTGCCGTCGTAGTCGGTGTAGACCTGGTCCTGGGCGTAGGCCTGGAGCGCCTGGTAACGCTGGTTCATCGAGTCTTGCAGCACCTCGATATACTGGGCATAGCCCATGATGATGGCGTTCATGTTCTTGCGCACGGTGGCCTTGTCGACCTCGGGCGCCACCACGTGGCGGTTGGTCAGGATGCTGCCCTTGTTGTCGATGAAGAACCCGGTGCCGTTGAGCACGCCGGCGTTCTGCCTTATCTCGCTGAGGTCGGCGGTGAGGTTGCTGAAATCGCCATCCTCGTCGAGGCCGGAGAAGTAGAAATGGGTGTCGTTGAGCGTAATCTCGTAGTAGAACTTATTGCAGATGAGCACTACGCCCGACTTCTGCTCGCTGAAGATCTGCTGGGGCGTCTTCTTGCATCCCGTGACGAGGCACATCATGCCTATCAACGCAATCAGATAGTGGTAGTATTTCATATTGTCGTATGGTTGTTGTCGTATTTGGGCTTAATGGCTTGGCCGTCGCTGTTGCCGTGGAGGTAATGATATCCATAGGAAACGGCTAAACCTATTCAAAATTAGTCAAAAAAAACGATGTAATGGCTATGAATGGTCTAAAAAATGCGTTTTAGCCGCAAAAATAATCTTTCTCCATACTTTTGGACCCACAGGGGCTGTCGCGCCACCGATGTGACTGCACACGGAGGCAGCGCAGAGCGTCGCCAAGGACATGGGAGGGGGCTAAAGGCATCGCCAAAAGTCCCCTACTCTACCTTTATATATATACGCGTGCGTGCGCGAGGGGATGGAGGGAGGTGGCTGAGCCCCGTCTGCGACCTGCGGGGGGCTGGCGGGGCTTGGCGACGGACAAAGAAAAAGCCGCAACACCTGTTGGCAAGTGTTGCGGCTCGTATAGAGATTGGTGATTATGCTTTATTCAGGGTCTGCCTCAATGCGGCGGTCACGAATCTTGCGTCCCAGTGTGAGGTAAGCGATAGGTGATGCGATGAAGATAGACGACAGAGTTCCGAATACAACACCCAGAGTCATGGCGAAGGCGAAGGGCTGGATGCTCTTACCGCCGAGGAACAGGATACACAACAACACAATCAGTGTAGAAACAGAGGTGTTGATGGTACGGGCCAGAGTCTGGTTGATAGAGTTGTTGAACAGTATCTGGTAGTCCTGCTTGGGGTGCAGCTTCAGGTTCTCACGGATACGGTCGAATACTACCACCTTATCGTTGATAGAGTAACCGATAACCGTAAGCACAGCACCGATGAAGGTCTGGTCGACCTCGAGCGAGAAGGGCAGCAGACCCTTGAGCACAGAGAACAGGCCGATAACGGTGAGGGCGTCGAACGCCAGCGCAACGGTAGAACCTACAGAGAAGGCGAGGTTGCGGAAGCGGAGCAGAATGTAGAGGAAGATAGCGACAAGGGCGATACCCACGCTGATGAAAGCGCCATTGGTAACATCCTTGGCTACCGAAGGACCTACCTTAGAAGAACTGATGATAGAACCACCCTGACGGATGTCGGGGTTCTTGAAGTCCTTGACAGAAGTCTGGCTTACCAGACCGTTAGCCTTCAGAGTCTTATAGAGCATGGTCTCAGCCTCGTCGTCCACGGTGGGGCTGTTAGACTCTATCTTATAGTTGGTAGAGATACGGATAGTCTTGTTGTCGGTACCCAGAGAGAGGGCGCTGTTGGTGCAGCCAGGGAAGGCCTGGTCGAGGATTTCGCGAACCTGCTCGGGCTCGATAGACTTCTCAAACTGTACCACGTAGTTGCGACCACCGGTGAAGTCGATGCTCTTGTCGAGACCGCGTACGCGAAGGCTGGCACCAAAGACTACCACTGCTGCACCAGCGATGATGAAGGTGAGCTTGTACATAGACATGAACTTGAAGTTGGTGCCCTGCACGAGGTTCTTGGAGATAGGAGTCCAGAACTTGAGGCTTGTCCACTTGTCGTGGTTGAGCTGACGCTCGTAAACCAGACGTGTCAGGAAGACAGCGGTGAAGAACGAGCAGAAGATACCGATAATCCATGTGGTGGCGAAGCCCTGGATAGGACCTGTACCGAAGGCCAGCAGGATGACACCAGTAATCAATGAAGTCAAGTTAGAGTCGAAGATAGCGCTGAAGGCGTTGCTGTAACCTGCCTTGATGGCTTCCTTCATCATCTTGCCGGCGCGCAGCTCTTCCTTGATACGCTCATAGATGAGCACGTTGGCGTCGACGGCAGTACCCAGTGACAATACCATACCGGCGATACCGCTCATGGTGAGCGCAGCCTGGAACGAGGTAAGGATACCGAGGGTGAAGAATACGTTGATGACCAGCGCGCAGTTGGCAATCATACCGGGGATGAGGTTGTACATCATCACCATGTAGACAATCAGCAGCACGAAGGCGATTACGAATGAGATGATACCCTGCTGGATAGACTGGGCACCCAGTGTAGGACCTACCACCTCTTCCTGCACGATGCGGGCGGGAGCGGGCATACGACCAGACTTCAGTGTATTGGCCAAGTCCTTGGTCATCTCTACGGTGAAGTTACCTGAGATTGAAGACTGGCCACCGTCGATTTCAGAGCTTACGCGGGGAGCCGAATAGACGGCGTTGTCAAGCACGATGGCAATGGCCTTGCCTACGTTGGCCTTGGTGAGCGCTGCCCAACGGCGTGCGCCTTCGGGGTTCATCTTCATGCTCACCTCAGGAGCACCGGTCATGTGGTTGAACTCGTCGCTGGCGTCGGTTACCACGTCACCCTCGAGAGGAGCGCGACCACTGGTAGATGTCACCTTGATGGCGTGGAGCTCAAATACGTTCTTCACCTGCTCGCCGTACATGTCTGTAGGAGTAGCACTCCACAGCAGTTTCACGTCTGAGGGAAGTATCTGCTTGGCTGCAGCAGAGTAGATGATCTTGTCGATGGCTGCGGTATCGCGCACGCTGGCAAAACCAACAAGGCTCAGCTGGCCGTTGCCGGTAGTCTGAAGCATGGCGGTGAGGGGGTGCTGCTTCTTGAGAGCCTCAACCTGTGCCTCGTCGTTGAGCTTGGCAGGCTTCTTGGCGTCGTTGTCCTTGAGCTGGAACTTGGGTTTGTCGGCAGCAGCCTTGGCAGCAGCCTTGTCGGCAGCGGCCTTCTCTTCCTTCACAGCGGTGGTATCGGCGCCATTGTTGGCCAGGTGCTGGTCTATCTGGATGAGGTAGGGCACAATCTCGTCAGAGTTGTAAGTCTCCCAGAACTCCAGGTTGGCGCTACCCTGCAACAGCTTGCGCATACGCTCGGGCTCCTTCACACCAGGCATTTCCACCATGATGCGGCCAGCCTGACCTTCCAGCTTCTGGATGTTGGGCTGTACTACGCCGAACTTGTCGATACGGTTGCGCACTACGTTGAATGAGTTGTCGATAGCCAACTGCACCTCGCTGCGCAGTACCTTCTCTACCTCTGAGTCGCTGCTCTGCGGACTTACTTTGCCCTGGAGCTGCTGTGTAGCGAAGATTTCGGCCAGATGATGACCGGGGGCGTTCTTGTGATAAGCCTTAATGAAGAGAGTGATGAAGTCTGACTGACTGGTCTCTTCCTCTGTCCGAGCTTCCTTCATTGACTTGGTGTAGGCTGCGTCTGTCTTGTGGTCAGCCAGATTGTCTACCACGTCAGGTACTGAAATCTCGAGGATTACGTTCATACCTCCCTTCAAGTCAAGACCAAGGCCAATCTGAGTCTCGAGGCACTTCTGGTAAGAGTAGATGCCGAGGTACTTGACAGAGTCCTTGTAATCTTGCTGGGCAATTGGGTCGTCGAGCTTTGCTGCCTGTGCGTCATAGTAGCGTGTAGCTCCTGAGAATGACAGGTAGAAAATGCTGGCAAGTGTCAGCATGACGGCCGTAAAAATTACGATTCCTTTGTTTTGCATTTTTATTTGATTTTTAAATTGTAATCTTGTTCTTCTGGTCTCCACGGCGTTAGCCGATAGCCCCACTCATCCTTGCTGCACCTAAGCGCAGCCTATCACCTTGCAAAGATAGTTATTTTTTTTACATTATTAAAGAGAATAAACGACTTTTTATATAAAAAGGTGGGATAAAGGCTTGTTCCCGTTGACGCTGTTGGTTTTTCAGTGGTTTTCGGGGTTATTTCCGCCCTTTTTCTTCAGCCATCCCATGATGGGATAATGGTCGCTGGCCTTGATGCTTCGGTCTACGGTGCAACCGTATGGCTCCCAGTCGTCAGAGCAGAAGATGTTGTCTATCCTCACGTAAAATCCCGAGAGGTGGTAGCTGATGCCGGGGCCGTTGCCCGACGCCACATAGCAGTCGGTGAGCTCCTTGTCTATCGTGTGGTGGGCATAGGACAGCGGACTGTCGTTGAAGTCGCCCATGCAGATGATGCTCTGATAGGCGTGCTTGCGGATATAGCGCGCCACAGCCTGTGCCTGCGGAGCGCGCGTACGTGCCGACTCGCCCAACTGGTCTATGAGCCGCTTGGACTCGGTCTTGACGGTGTGGCTTTCCAGATTGCCCTTGAGCATGTCCTTGAAGTTCTCGCGCTCTTCCAGCGTGAGCCCCGTCGTTTCCAGGTGGTTGCAGATAACCACCACGTCGTCGCCGTCGATGTCAAGTTGGAAGGCGCCCGAGAGATTGCCCACCGAGGGATAGTCGATTATCTCCTTGTGGCGTATAGGGAAGCGGCTCAGTATGGCCAGCCCACCCTTGTCCTTGCGCTGCAGGGTGTCGTGGTAGGCATACTTGGTGTAGAGCAGCGAGTCTATCTGCGCCTGCACTTCTGCCGAGGCGTTGGCCTCTTGCAGGCACACGATGTCGGCATCGCTGTCGGCAATATACTGCACCACGATATTGGTGCCGTCCACATTCTTGTCGGTGCCGTAGCCCCACACGTTGTACGACATCACCTTGATGGCGCCCTCGGGTGCCGCGCTGGGGATGTTGAAGGGGCAGTAGGTGCGTATGGGCGTGAAGCCTATCACCATTCCCACAAAGGGGATGATGGCGTAGAGGGGCTTGAAGAACAGCCAGAATATGAGGAAAGCGAAATTGAGAAAGAGGAAGACGGGGAAGACCAGCGCTGCATTGGCAAGCCACGGCGACACCGCGGGGTTGATATACCCCGAATATCCCGTGGCCAGCATCGCTACGATGGTTGCCACATTGGCGCCGGCAATCATCTGCAGCATTATCTTGGTTACCGTCTTCGCCATAGTTATTTGCCTAAGTCGAAGAGGCGGTGCTTCTCTTCGGCGGTGAGACTCTCATAGCCGCTCTTCCTGATTTTGTCAAGGATGCGGTCTATCTCTGCCTGGTTGGCTTTCTGCCGCGCGTTGTATTCCCAGTCGGTCTCTCGGCTCGCCTGGTTCTTGGGCCGACGCTGGTAGTGGCTCCTGTCGCGGCTCCACTTGCGGCGCATGTTGTCAAACATCTCATGACCAGTAAATCCGCGCGGGTTGACATAGGGGCGGCGACGCCAGTAGCGTATGAGGATATAGCCGAAGAGCATACCTCCGAGGTGGGCGAGATGCGCCACGCCGTCGTTAGACGAAGCGAAGGATGAAATCAGCTCAATGGCGACGCAGATTACCACAAACCACTTGCTCTTGATGGGGAAAGGAATGGGGAAGATGAATATGCGCTCGTTGGGGAACGTCATGCCAAAGGCGAGCATCACCGCATAGATGGCTCCCGAGGCACCCACCGTGGTCAGCATGTTCAGATAGTCGCGGCTGTTGTAAGCCAGGGCCATCGTGTCGCCCAGCGAGAACTGGGGTATCTGGTCATAAGCCATCATATAGAAGCCCCCGAGTTGCGCCATTTCCTGCAGCAGACCAGCTCCGACACCACAGAAAATGTAAAAAAACAAGAAACGTTTGGCTCCCCATCGGTATTCGACAGCCGAGCCGAACATCCATAGGGCGAACATATTAAAGAGGATGTGCTCCCAACCTCCGTGCATAAACATATAGGTAAAGAGCTGGTACACGTGGAAATTGCCTGCAAGGAAGAAGTGAAGGCCCAGCACATCGTTGAGGACAATGCCCCAACCCTTAAGCCCGAGCATAGCCAGGAAGGCTATGAGGTTGATGATTAACAAGTTCTTTGTAATCAGCGGAATATTGCGTATCATACTGTTTCGTTTTCTATTATATATAATTGTGAATATAGTGCTCTTTAGCGTCACAAAATTACGAAAAATATCTGTTATGGCTTCAAAAACGGGCCTTAAACGTGTTTTTTTATGGAAAAAGTTCACTTTTCTGCTTTTTTTGTTTGTTGATTGAAAACTTTACTCTATATTTGTCACGTAAAAACGATTATTTCTTATAATTTTTAACCATTTAATATCCACATTATGAACAAGACTGAATTGGTTGCAAAGATCGCAGAAGTTGCAGGTCTGAGCAAGGCAGATGCAAAGAAGGCTCTCGACGCTACTGTAGAGGCTGTTAAGGAAGCTCTCGTAGCAGGTGATAACGTACAGCTCGTTGGCTTTGGCACATACTCTGTTACCGAGCGTCCCGCTCGCGAAGGTGTCAACCCCAGAACAGGCGAGAAGCTCGCTATTGCTGCCAAGAAGGTGGTAAAATTCAAGGCTGGCGCAGAGCTTGCTAACGCTGTGAAGTAATAATATTGTAAAAGATTTTTATCATTAATGGTGGCTCCATCCGGAGTCGCCATTTTTTGTTTGGAGAGGTCGTCGCATGTAGTTATCCGTAGCCTGAGCAGCAGTGCATGGACAGTTGTGGGCCGTATATACCTCAACAAAAGAATTAACGCCTACGGCTAAGCGCAACTCCGACAGAGTTGCCTGATTAGTGTGTCGCTTACCCAGGGTAGCGAGCTTCGCCCGCAACCCTGGGCTGGGAAAACGCAACTCCTACAGAGTTGCCAGGGGTGCGCACCGTCTACAATGGAATAACTATACATGGTTGTAGGGGCGCACATCATCGACAACAAGCTAATTATGT
>OLSX01000120.1_pt1 | contig 70631 bp, 57 predicted proteins | sample 1673141 | NCBI WGS metagenome assembly OLSX01 (sample SAMEA3136759, study PRJEB25190) | human gut metagenome | biome: human gut; feature: human-associated habitat; material: faeces | place: Austria | collected 2013 | reverse complement strand
AAACTGTAGAACATAAATATAATCTCATTGATAATGAGGAAGATGCAAAAACCTAATTTATTATATTAACTTTAAAAAACACTGCTAAAAACTATTCGAATGTACTTATCCTGACATCTGGTATTGTTTTCATTTACTGGTACAAAATTATAGTAAATACCAGAAAATGATCCAAAAGACCAAAGATTTTTCCCCTTTTTGCCATGCAAACGATTGCATTTTGCAACGCACCTAACTTTCGCAGGGTTCAATAATGTATTGAACCCAACGAAAGATCTACACCTTATTATATATATAGCGCGCGAATCACAACACTATTCTGTCTACACAGCAGAAAAAACTATCTGCACAGAATAATAGTTTACGTTACAAGTCGGAAAGATGGCGCTCTACGGGAATGCCACGGTTCTTGTCCTCATTATCTTTATTGATGTCAATCCAGTTTCGCAGAATATCCATGGCAGTGCGGGTGGCATGACGAAGACTGTCTCCGTCTCTCAACCTTCCTACAATGATGCTCGAAAAAATATCGCCCGTACCAGGAAACTGTACCGGTATTTCCTCGTAAGGAAGCAGAAAATGCTCATTGTTAAAGTGATTGTAGCCCACCACAGCATGTTGCTGGTCGACAATGCAAGTAGTGATGAGAACCGACTGCGAGCCAAATGCCCGCAACTTGTCGACAAGGACATAAGCCTCAGCTTCGCTCATTCCCACCTCCTTATAAGGCACATCTGCCAAAAGACAGGCCTCGGTATAGTTGGGAAAGCAAAGATGAGCCACACCCAGCATTTCCCGCATGCACCGCACGGTACCCTCGTTGGCTCCAGAATAAAGGCGACCATAGTCGCCCATCACTGGGTCCACAAATATCTCCGTCCCCTGCTCTGCCTGTTCACGACAATAATGCGCCACCATCTTGGCTTGCTCCTCAGAGGCAAGGAAGCCTGTGGTGATGGCATCAAAATGAATTCCCAACTCGTCCCACTTCTGCATGGCGTCCTTCATATACGAAGTACTTTCCATCACAGCATACTTGCCATAAGGAAAGGTGTTGCTGATCAACATGGTGGGCAGATTGAACACATCGTGACCCATATAGGAAAGGATGGGCATCTGCACAGCTGCCGACACCTTGCCATAGCCACACATATCGCTAATAATCAGAATATTGCTTTTTGCTTTCATCGTATATGTATGCTGATTAATAGCTGGCTGTACACTTGATACCCAACGTCTCCACACGAGCTTTGATGGCATCGAGTTCTTCGTGAGTAGCCTTTGCCAAAAGCTTGTCGGGAGTCTCACGGTCGATGGTGTAGACCATTACCTTTTCTGGCTGGATGTCCTTGACTGCCTCCAACCAGGGTGCCACATAGTACTCGCTCACATTGTCGGTTCCGTCGCCATGCATAAACATGGTCTGGATGATAACATGTCCATCAAACATCTTGAGATAACGGATGACATCCTCCACATCGTAAGCAGGCTGCTGCGGACGGTCCACCTTGCGGATATAGTCCATATCCACGGTATCGAGCTTCAGGATGTTGTTCTCCACCAACATAAGAGCCTCCCGCACCTCAGGCTTATAGATATAGGTGGCATTGCTCAGTACCGACACCTGCACCTTGGGAAAATACTTGTCGCGAAGCGCTATGGTATCCTTGATGATGCCCAGGAAATCGGGATGCCCTGTAGGTTCACCATTACCAGCAAAGGTCATGTCGTCGAGGGGGTCGTTGTTGGCCTTGCGCTGTGCCAGTACCTGCTCAAGGGCTGTGCGTACTTCCTCACGTGTGGGACGCTTCTTGTGAGGACGGAAGTCGGCATTGAAGCCACACTCGCAATACAGACAGTCGAAAGAACATACCTTGCCGTCGGAAGGCATGAGGTTGATGCCCAACGATACTCCTAAACGACGGGAGTTGACGGGACCAAATATAGGTGACGGATAAATAATTGTTGACATAATAATAACGAATTTCTTAATGTTGTAATACCTATTCTGAAATCTGGCTGCAAAATTACGAAAAAAATACGAGACACGCATCATAATAAAAAGTCTTTTTCTGCGTTTTATGAATAATGAAACGTTTCTTTCTAATATTCACGATAATGACAGTCGCCGCCATACAGGCTGTGGCTCAAAGTTTTACGCTCCGGGGAAGAGTGACCGACCAGGACATGAACCCCGTGGAACTGGCTACTGTGTCGGTAGCCAAGCAAGGCAAGATAGCCTTCACATCACTCAAGGGTGAATTCTCCATGCAACTCATGTCGGCAGACAGTGTGGTGGTGAAGTTCTCGATGATAGGCTATAAGACAAAGACCCGTGTGCTGCGACGTCCAAGGGGAAAACAGACCCTGCAGATAGTGCTGCATACCGAAGATAATATGATAGACGAGGTGCAGGTGACAGGCGAGAAGATTCAGACCAGTCAGACCCAGGAACTGAAGACCAAAGATGCCAAGATGGCACCTTCTGCCAGTGGCAATGCCGTGGAGAACCTCATCCAGCAACAGGCAGGTGTGAGCACCCACAGCGAACTGTCATCACAATACAATGTGCGAGGCGGTGCCTTCGACGAGAACTCTGTATATATTAATAATGTAGAAGTGTTCCGTCCGTTCCTGGTACGAAGCGGACAGCAAGAGGGTCTTTCGGTCATCAACCCCTATATGGTAGACAAGATAGGCTTCTCTACAGGAGGCTATGCTGCCAAATATGGAGACAAGATGAGCTCGGCCCTCGATATCACCTACAAGACCCTGAAGCCCAAGGCTGGCAAGAAACAGATTGTAGAAGGAAGTCTGGCTGCCAGTATGCTGGGCGCTGATGCCTATATAGGATTGGGAACCAAAAAACTGTCGTGGCTCAACAGCGTGAGATACAAGACCAACTCATACCTGCTCGGATCGATGGAAACCAAGGGTGAGTACAAGCCCAAATACCTCGACTACCAGACCTATCTGAGTTATATTCCCAACAAGAGATGGAAACTCGACCTCATAGGCTACATATCCGACAACCATTACGACTTTGAGCCCGAAAACAGAGAGACCACCTTTGGAACGATGGAGAATGTGAAGAGTTTCAAGGTGTATTTTGACGGACACGAGAAAGACCGCTTCATCACCTACTTCGGAACTCTCGGCATCACGCGCAACTTCGGTACAAAGACCAACCTGTCGCTGATAGGAAGTGCCTTCTATACCAAGGAACAGGAGAAATACGACATTCAGAGCCAGTACTGGCTCGACCAGACCGAGACGAGTGAGAATCTGGGTGTTGGCACCTACTTTGAGCATGCACGCAACTATCTGACAGCCCGTGTACTGAGTGCCAAGCTGATGTTCAAACACAAGGCGCAGCACCACGAGATGGAAGCAGCCTTCACCTATAAGAAAGAACACATATCGGAGAACTCTGTGGAATACGAAATGCGCGACAGCGCCGGCTACAGCGTGCCACATACAGGAAAAGACCTGATGATGATCTACTCGCTCAAAGCCCGCAACACCCTCGACGCCCACCGCATAGAGGCATATCTGCAAGACACCTACCGCTTTGCCAGCAAGGGAGGACATACGCATTTCACCCTCAACTATGGTGTACGCCTGAGCCAATGGAGCTTTAACAAAGAAACCATCCTCAGTCCACGCATCTCGCTGGGCATCATTCCTGCCTATAGCGAGAACACCACCATCCGTCTGGCAGCAGGTCTATACTATCAGGCACCATTCTTCAAGGAACTGAGAGACACCTCTACCGTCAACGGAATGACCATCGCCTCACTCAACCAGAAGATAAAGAGCCAGCGAAGCATCCACTTCATAGCAGGCTACGACTACCGGTTCCGCATGGGCAACCAGCGATTCAAGTTCTCGGCAGAAGCCTACTACAAGGCATTGAGCAATCTGGTGCCCTATTCTGTCAACAACGTGAAGGTGACCTACTACGGCAACAATGAGGCAAGCGGACATGCTGCCGGACTCGACCTCAAACTCTACGGCGAGTTCGTGCCAGGCACCGACTCTTGGATCAGCCTTTCCGTCATGAATACCAAGATGAAGTTGGGCGGCAAGTCCATCCCATTGCCTACCGACCAGCGGTACGCCATGAACCTCTTCTTCACCGACTACTTCCCCGGAAGTGACCGATGGCGCATGTCACTCAAGTTGGCCTTCGCCGACGGACTGCCTTTCTCGGCTCCTCACCGCGAACTGGAGACCAACACCTTCAGGGCCACCTCATACCGTAGAGCAGACATCGGTATGAGCTACCTGCTCTACGACAACACCAAGCGAACAAAGAAATCGTTCCTCAAAGATATATGGCTGGGTGTAGACTGTCTCAACCTCTTCGGAATCGACAATGTGAACAGCTACTACTGGGTGACAGATGTTACCAATCAGCAGTATGCCGTGCCCAACTATCTGACAGGAAGACAGATAAATGGACGTATTTTAATAGAATTCTAAATATTTAACCGTAGATAGCGTGCTATCTGCGGTTTTTTTCGTATCTTTGCCACCGATTTGTGCGCATCTGTCGCCTACATCCACTATAAAAGAAAAGAAAACTATACATAATAATTAATTATGAGCAAACAAATAGAAAAGATTAAGGAGCTGATCGCCAAGCGCGAACAGGCTCGTCTTGGCGGTGGCGAGAAAGCCATCGAGAAGCAGCATGCACGTGGCAAATATACAGCTCGTGAGCGTATCGAAATGCTGGTAGATGCCGGCAGCTTCGAGGAGTATGACATGTTCAAGTTGCACCGCTGCACTAACTTCGGTATGGAGAAGAAGCAGTATCTTGGCGACGGCGTGGTTGCTGGTAGTGCTACTATCGCTGGCCGCCTGGTATATGTATATGCTCAGGACTTCACCGTAAATGGTGGTTCGCTTTCTGAGACTATGGCACAGAAGATATGCAAGGTGATGGATATGGCAATGACCATGGGTGCACCTGTTATCTGTATGAACGACTCAGGTGGTGCACGTATTCAGGAAGGTATCTGCGCACTCGCCGGCTATGGCGAGATCTTCGAGCGCAACATCCTTGCTTCAGGTGTTATCCCACAGATCTCAGCTATCATGGGCCCTTGCGCCGGTGGTGCCGTTTACTCTCCAGCTTTGACCGACTTCATCATCATGAAGGAGCAGACATCTTACATGTTCCTGACAGGTCCTAAGGTGGTTAAGACCGTAACAGGTGAGGATATCGATGCAGAGCACCTCGGTGGTGCTTCGGTTCACGCTACTAAGAGTGGTGTAACCCACTTCGCTGCCAAGACAGAGGAAGAGGCTATCGAGATGATCAAGAGCCTGCTCTCTTATATCCCAAGCAACAATACAGAAGAGGCTCCACGCATAGAGTGCACAGACCCTATCGACCGTATGGACGATACTCTGAACGAGATTATCCCTGAGGATCCTAACCAGGCATACGATATGTATAAGGTGATTGGCGCTGTGACCGACAACGGCGAGTTCTTCGAGGTTCAGCCTAAGTTTGCCAAGAACATCATCACTGGTTTCGCCCGCTTCAATGGTCAGAGTGTAGGTATCGTTGCCAACCAGCCATCAGCATACGCTGGCGTACTCGATGTGAATGCCAGCCGTAAGGCAGCCCGCTTCGTACGTTTCTGCGATGCTTTCAATATCCCTATCGTATCTCTCGTAGACGTACCAGGCTTCTTGCCAGGTACAGGTCAGGAGTACAATGCTGTCATCCTTCATGGTGCACAGTTGCTCTACGCTTACGGCGAGGCTACCGTACCAAAGATCACTATCACATTGCGTAAGAGTTATGGTGGTAGCCACATCGTGATGGGCTGCAAGCAGTTGCGTGCCGACCTGAACTTCGCTTGGCCATCATCAGAGATTGCCGTAATGGGTGCCAGCGGTGCCGTTGCCGTTCTCTGTGGCAAGGAAGCCAAGGCTAAGAAGGAAGCAGGCGAGGACGTGAAAGCATTCCTGGCAGAGAAGGAGCAGGAGTATACAGACAAGTTTGCTAATCCATATCAGGCAGCTCAGTATGGCTATATCGATGACGTCATCGAGCCACGCAATACCCGTTTCCGCATCTGCCGCGGTTTGGCTCAGCTCGCTACCAAGCGTCAGAACCTGCCTGCCAAGAAGCATGGTTGTATGCCAATGTAATGAGATGATGTTTAATGTTTAGTGCTTAATGTTTACTTTGTGTACATTTAGCACTAACAATTAAACATTAAACATTAATAATTAAACATTATATTAAATGGACAAAAATATTTATGCTGCCATTGCCATGGCACTCTACGAGTATCAGGGCAATAACGTACACGACAAGGAGCCGGGCATCATCACCATACAGCCACGACAGACTATGTGGAATGCCAAGTTCCTGAGTTTAACAGCTAAACCATAAAGTAACAGAAATGAAAGAGTTTAAATATACAATCGACGGAAAAGAGTATAAGGTTCAGATTGACGCTGTAGAGGGAAACATCGCAAGCGTGAACGTGAACGGCGAAGCTTACAAGGTGGAAATGGAACAGGAAGCTGAGCCTGAGAAGAAGAAAGTAGTGCTCGGTCAGCCAGCCGCATCGGATGATGCAGAGGCTACTCCTGCTGCCAACGTAAATACAGCCAATGCTGTAAAGGCTCCTCTCCCTGGTACTATCACCAGCATCGAGGTGGCTGTTGGTCAGGAGGTAAAGGCAGGTGATACTGTTGTCGTTCTCGAGGCGATGAAGATGCAGAACAACATCGAGGCTGAGAAGGACGGCAAGGTAACCGCCATCTGCGTGAAACCAGGTCAGGCTGTTCTCGAAGAGGATGCCCTCGTAGTTATCGAGTAATTCCAAGAAACATAGAATTATACATTCTAAAGGCTAAGAAGCAAAAAGCTTTTCATCATAAACGGGCAGAACTCATGGTTCTGCCCGTTTTTCTGTTTTTTTATCATTTTTTTCAAAGAAAAGGGTCCGTTTTTGAGATTTTTATTATACTTTTGCATTGAAAAAGTAAAAAATAAAAAACTATGAACCCATTATACCTACTTCAATTTGCATGTTTAATCTTCATGCTCATCAACGCTTTCATCTTGGCTGTGACCCATCTTCACGTGAGTTGGAAGAACAAGCGATACGAGCGTTCGCGTGGAATGATATTAATCGCCATGATCGGCATGGCATTGCAATATTTCATGCAGATGTTTTTCGGATTCAGGGCGACAGACGCCAACTTGGGTGCTATAATCAACATCCTGATCTATACCCCCTGCTTCACCCTCATCTCCATGGGTATCTATAACATAGAGGCAACCCATGCCAACAGAAGGAAGTTCCACTTTGTATGCTCAGTCATCTATATCGCCATTATCGCCATCTTTGCCCTAAGTTCCTACCTCAATCAGGGTCTGTACATCGGCAAGTGGCTCTACGTCATGCTGGCACTCTATTTCGGAAATGTGGTGTACTGCATATATATGATTGTGCAGGAAATGATCAAGCGCAAGAACATGCTCGAAACAATGGCGGCATCCGATATGCTCCCCTATGTGAGATATGCCCGTTCCAGCGTGGTCATCCTGTTTTTAGCTGCCCTCATCATGCCTTTCGCTATCCTCTCCAACACATTGTTGTTCATCGCAGGACCTTTTGGCCTGCTCGCCCTTCTCTTCTTCAACCTCAACTTTGTGGCACTCGGCAGCAGCTACACTCCTACCGAAGAACTGTTGGACAAGGAAGAAGAACAGGAAGAAGCCATCAAGGCGAACGCAAAGAGGAAAAAAGCAAAGTCAGAAGAAAAGACAGAAGAGTCCAATGACAACGAGATGGATGATATCGACAATACGCCCCAACTGCCAGAAGAAAGAAGGAAATTTATCCAGGAAAGTCTTGACAGGTGGTGTGCCAAAATGGGCTACAAAGACAGCGCTGCCAATATGCTGACACTATCAAGCACACTCCACATCTCGAAAAACGAACTGAGTATCTACTTCGACCAGTGCCTGAAATCCACCTTCAGAATATGGCTCAGCGAGATACGATTCAATGCAGCCAAGCAGATGATGACAGAATGTCCCGACTACAGCAACGACATCATTTCGGCAGAATGTGGCTTCTCTTCGCGCACTCATCTCTATCGCGTTTTCAAAGCCAAAGAGGGCTGCACTCCTACCGTCTGGCGAGAAATACATTCATAGAAAGAAGATAAATCATAGAAATTTCCCCTTTGCAAAAGTTGAGCGAATAAGAAATACTATTTCTGTTTTCGAACAAAAAACAAGAAAAAATCCTCAAAAAGGTGTCGCATTCCTACGAATGCGACACCTTTTTGATAGGAATGCGACACAAAAGTTGAGGAATGCGACACCCTGTTTCAACGAAAAATACTAATTTTGTGCCATGAAAGAACTATATGCAGCGACAACAACAGAGTCTGTACTGCTCATCATCGGAGCGTCCATACTCATATCAGGCATCATCATCGGTTGTGCCATGATACGAGATTATCGCAACTATCTGAACGAGCACATAAAGGCACGGTTCACCCTCGCTGACTTCTTCCGACGGGAAAGATTTTACCTGTTCCTGTTCCTCGTTCTGACAATCATCATCCTGCAGAACCTTTGGTACCTTATAGAAAGGTAAAAAGGTAAAAAAGTAAAAAGGTAAAAAAGTAGGAAGGTAAAAAAGTAGGAAGGTAAAAAAGTAAAAGGTAAAGAAACAAAGAAAAAGTAAATATAAACCAAGTAAAAGACAATATCTATGTTGGCAATACTCTTTAGTTTATGCTTCTCATTCCTTTGGGCTAACCGAAAGGAAGAGAAAGAAAGCAAGTGATGAAAAACACAGACACACCGACCTGAGAGTGTTTTAGACCTCTCCCGGCCGGTGTGTCTTATCGTTTTATCCAATATGTCTGTTCCTTCGTTTACAGTTTGTTGCCCTCTTTGGGGAACACCACTGTAGGCTCATAGGTCTTAGCCTCCTCAAAGTCCATCAGCGCATAGGCGATGATGATAACAGTATCACCCACCTGCACCTTACGGGCTGCGGCACCATTGAGACAGATACAACCGCTTCCGCGCTCACCTTTTATAATATAGGTCTCGAGACGCTCACCATTGTTGTTGTCCACTATCTGAACCTTCTCGCCCGCTATCAGCCCTGCGGCATCCATCAGGTCTTCATCTATCGTGATGCTGCCCATATAGTTGAGGTTGGCCTCTGTCACCGTCACACAATGGAGCTTAGCCTTCAATACTTCTATCTGCATAATATCGGTTTGTTTAACAATCGTTTATCCTTTATATCTGATATGGTCGATGAGACGGATAGGAGTCTTACCACAATATACTGTGATACAACCCACTACGTAGTCGCTCGCTTCCCATGAATCCACATCCTGCAGGCTGTCGCCGTCTACAATCTCAAAATACTCTACTTCCAGTCCTTCTATGGCGTTGATGTCAGCCACAACCTTGTCGTGAGTCTCCTTCACCGTATGGCTCTTGGCATATTCCACACTCTCCTTCAGAGCCTTGTAGATAGCTGGAGCTATAGCACGCTCATCGGCTGTAAGCAAAGTGTTGCGGCTACTCTTTGCCAATCCGTCCTCATCACGGACAATAGGACACTCCACAATCTGTACATCAGCCCCGATGTACTTCACGAGTTGCTTGATGACAGCTATCTGCTGCCAGTCCTTCTCACCGAAATAAGCACGGGTAGGACGTACAATATAGAACAGGCGGCTTACCACCTGGCACACACCATTGAAATGGCCAGGACGACGGGCACCCTCCATGACTGTAGATACAGGTGGAAACTCGAAATGACGCTCATCGGGTGTAGGATACATCTCCTTGACTGATGGTGCGAACACATAATCAGCACCACAAGCCTCCAAAAGCTTGCAGTCGGCTTCGAGTGTACGAGGATAACGGTCCAGGTCACCCTGATCGTTAAACTGAGTAGGGTTCAGGAAAACCGAGACTACTGTCACGCCATTCTCATTCACACTACGCTTGACGAGAGAGGCGTGACCCTCATGAAGCGCTCCCATAGTTGGTACAAGACCGATTTCCTTACCCTCCTTGCGAACTGCGAAGAGTTCATTCTGGAGGTCAACAATCTTATCGAATACTTTCATTGCTAAATTTGTTTTCGGGGTGCAAAATAACAACTTTTTTCTTAAATAAGAAAGAAATATTATAAAAATATGCCAATAAAGCGGTTCTTTTTCTTGTTTTCGACAAAAAGTTGGCTTAATTTGAAGTTTTTTTTGTATCTTTGCACCTAATTCGTAAGAATAAAATTATAACTATGGCAAAGAAAGTATTATTCATCAATCAGGAGATTGACCCCTACGTGGCAGAAAGCCACATGTCAGTAATGGGACGTGAGTTACCTCAGAAGATGCAGGAAGCAGGCTTCGAGATTCGCACATTCATGCCCAAATGGGGCACTATCAACGAGCGCCGCGGCCAGTTGCACGAAGTCATTCGCCTGTCTGGAATGAATCTTATCATCGACGATACAGACCACCCTTTGATCATCAAGGTGGCCTCTATCCCTGTCACACGCCAGCAGATATACTTCATCGATAACGACGACTATTTCAACAATCGCCAGATGGGTACCGACGAAACTGGTCAGGAGTATACAGATAATGGTGAACGCGCCATCTTCTTTGCAAGAGGCGTGCTCGAGACTGTGAAGAAGCTACGCTGGCAGCCCGACGTCATCATCTGTCAGGGATGGATGAGCGCTGTGGCTCCACTGTACATCAAGACGGCTTTTGCTGAAGAGCCTTCCTTCGCCAACACAAAGGTCATCTCGGCTCTTTACACCAATGAGCTGAAGGGACAGTTGGGCGACAACTTCTCTAACTGTGTTGACTTCCGCGAGGCCAAGTCGGAACTGCTCGAAGGATACAAGACTCCATTCGACTTCACCGAGTTGGGCAAACTGGCTATCGACTACAGCGACGGTGTCATTGAGGGAGAAGCCAACGTTTCGGAAGTACTGCTTCAGTATGCTGCCGAGAAGGAGAAGCCTGTGATGAAATTCCCTGGTGATGACTTTACCGAAGCCTACAAGAACTTCATCAACGAGGTTTGTCCCGACGAATAACAAAATCAAAGATATTATTTCAAGGATAATGAAACTATTTAAGATAACCACACTGGCCATCGCTGCCCTCTTCATGGCATCATGCGATGACACAACAGACTCTATAGGCCAGTCTGTCACCAACAGAGTAGACGGGCTCAACATATCCGACGCACGCTACAATGTGATAACAGAATCGGCCGCTACAGGTTCGGTGCTCAGCAACAACAGCAACGGCATCATAGGAATGGTAAAGGACCCTGAGACTGGCAACTATGTCACAGGCAACTACATGGCACAGTTCTCTACCCTCGCCTCTTTCGAACTCGACACACTGGACTATATCCGCTACGCCCATGGTGGAGAATACGAAAATGGAGTGTACAAGGGAGGAAGGGTGACTGCCGACTCATGCTATCTGCTCGTAAACTACGAGAGTTCTTACGGCGATACCCTTGCACCGATGAAGGTGACGGCTTACGAGATGAGCAAGCCTATGGAGGAAGGTCAGAATTACTACTCTGACTTCGACCCCATAGCCAAGGGATATGTCAACACAGCTAACAGCTACAAGGCTTCTGCCACCTATACGCTGAAGAACAAATACTTCAAGATTTACCTCAACAAGCCCTATATTGCCAAGGACGGCACCCGGTACGACAATTATGGTGCTTATCTGATGACCATGCGTAAGGACCATCCTGAATACTTCAAGAACAACTATCAGTTTGTTCACAACGTATGTCCGGGCTTCTATATCAAGCATGAGGCGGGTATCGGAAACGTAGCCAAGGTAAACATCATGCAGCTGGTATTCTGTTGGGAACGCTGGAAGAACATCAAGTCGTATGACGGTCTGCGCGACAGTACTGAGAAGAGAAACTATTCTTACCCCTTCTTCAGCACACAGGAAGTACTACAGACCAACTACATAGAGAGCGACCAGAACAGCATCAACAATATGCTGAACCAAACCGACTGCACCTATCTTAAGTCACCAGCTGGCATCTACACCACAGCAACACTTCCTGTTGAAGATATCATGCGAGGACATGAGAACGACACGTTGGCTTTGGCTTCGGTTACATTCCCAAGAATGAACAACCAGGAAAGTGACGACGAATACACATTCGCCACACCTGCCAACATTCTGATGATACCGGTTGATAGTCTGACAAGCTTCTTCGAGCATGGCAACGTTACCAACTACCGTACCTCTTACACGGCAGCCTTCAACTCGAGCAGCACCTCTACACCAAAGAACGCCTACACCTTCAGCAATATCGGCAATCTGATTACCGAGATGTACAAGGTGCCTGTGGCTAAGCGAACAGCCAACTGGAACAAAGTGGCGCTTCTGCCCGTTAGCATCAGCTACGTGACACGCGACAACTACCAGTATGTAAGTAAGATAACCCACGACATGGGACTCTCCACTACCCGACTGTTCAGGGGTGACAACTCCACCGACAGTGAGGGCAAACCCGCAAGTCCCATACAGATAAAGGTTATCTACAGCAAGTTCAAAGAATAGACATTATATATAATAAGGTATATAAATATAGAAGTAAATATATTGTAAGCATGGCAGACAATTTCCTGGAACGTCATCGCGAACAGTACGAAGCACGAAAGGCAGCATGGCTCAGAAAGAAAAAACATCTTCCCAAACTGAAAGCCAAAGCTGCCTTTCAGCGTCCTGACGACGAAGCACTGTAAAGCATGACAGGCAACAAACACCCCAAAATATTGACAGAAGTCAAATACCATGGCACTGAATGGCAAAAAGTGCCACCATCTTGACATGTATCAAAAAATCGCACATTTTCATATCTTTGTCATGTCTTTGTGACGGATATTCAATAAAATGGCATTACCTTTGCACTCGAAAAGGTAAGATTGTTTTAAAGGATAATGTTAAACCGAGGCTCAAAGGGAGTCTCCTAAAAAGAAAGGAAAAGACTATGATTACAGTAATGATTTTATTGGTTGTAGGTGCTATGGTAGCACAGGCAATCCATGTAAACAACAAAATGGAAATGGGCAAGTAAAATCTCACACACAATTGAGCCCGCAGTATTAACACAAAAAAAGAAAGGATAACAATTATGAAAACAAAGATTATGAATTTGGTAAAGTGCATCGTTGCAAACTATATGTCAGCCATGAACAACTATGGCGAGGCATTGCTCAGAGGCAAAGGTTTGAACTGCGCATAAAGAGAGAAAATACAGAGTAAATAACAAATAAAGAGAGAGGCGTGCAAGTAGCAAAATACTTGTGCGCCTTTTTTTTCGGCAAATAATCTGCCAAACATTTGCTTCTTTCCTGTAGAATGATTAACTTTGCAGACATTATGAGAATAGACATCATTACAGTATTACCCGAAATGCTGGAGGGATTTTTCGGAGAATCCATCCTGGCCCGTGCACAGAAGAAAGGACTGGCAGAGATTCATCTGCACAACCTGAGAGACTATACACTCGACAAATGGAAACGTGTAGACGACTATCCATACGGTGGAAGCGCCGGCATGGTGATGCAGTGTGAACCTATTGACCGTTGTATCTCTGCCCTGAAGGCAGAACGCGACTACGATGATGTCATCTACGTGTCGCCTGATGGAGAGACCTTCAACCAGAAGATAGCCAACGAGATGTCGATGCAAGGCAATCTCATCATTCTGTGTGGACATTACAAAGGTATCGACCAGCGAGTGCGCGACCACCTCATCACCAGAGAGATCTCCGTAGGCGACTATGTGCTGACAGGAGGCGAACTGGCAGCTGCCATCATATCTGATGCCGTGATACGACTCATACCAGGTGTGATCAGCGACGAGCAGAGTGCATTGTCTGACTGTTTCCAGGACGACATCCTCGCGGCACCCATCTATACCCGACCTGCCGACTACAAGGGATGGAAAGTACCCGAGATCCTCTTGAGCGGAAACGAGGCAAAGGTAAGACAATGGGAATTCGACCAGGCTATGGAGCGTACCAGACGACTGCGCCCCGACCTGTTGGGAGAAGAATAGAGAAAATCAACATAAATTATTAACTATTAAACCAATTTTATTATGGCTAATTATGCAGAAAAACCCCAGATGGGATTTATTGAGGCATGCTCGACAGCATGCAAGAAAATCGTAACATTCAAAGGCAGAGCACGCCGCTCAGAGTTTTGGTGGGCCATATTAGGTATATTCATCATCAACCTCATCATGACTCCTGTCGGCTATATGGGAACTGCGGGTGTCATCATCTCCAACCTCGTCAGCCTTGCCATTACCATTTTATCCTTATCACTGACTTTCCGCCGTCTGCATGACACAGGCCGTAGCGGATGGTTTGTTGGCATACCCTTCATTATCAGCATGATTGGTCTTGTTGCCATTATCTATGGCATTCTCAGCATGGACATCAATATCTTTGAACTGATAGAAACTCCTGACATGCTGAGCCAGGAAATCATTGAAAACATGAGTAACAGCACCTCTATGAACATTATGGCTGGTTCATTCCTGTTTTTCATCAGCGGACTGCTAAGTATCGTAGTATTCGTCTTCTGCTGCTTGGATTCAAAACCAGGAACCAACAAGTACGGCGAAAGCCCCAAGTATGTAGAAGAGGTATAAACAACAGAACTTTCGCAAGTACTATAAATAAAACAAGCATATCAAAGATGCTCCTTACAGAAGGCTTCGCCCAGAGCGAAGCCTTCTTCGTACAGGCGCTCCAGCTTGTCGGTATCCTTTTCGATACGTCCCACTTCCAACGGCCGCAAAGGACGTATGCAGGTTATCTTGCCTGCAGCCTCCAGGTCGTCTATCAGTTGTATCTGCTCATTATATGCCTTATGACGATGGCTCAACGCCACACGTAGTCGCGGATAGTTCTTATATATATAAGGTATCTTTCTGTCCTTCCCGTCATCACGCCATCCTTTATTGCGCGTCAGCACCACCACATTGTGCTCATATCCCTTCTCTATGGCACGCAGTACCGGAATACTGTCGGCTATACCACCATCCAGCATCGGGATACCATCCACCCATACTATCTTGCTCACAAAAGGCAGACTGCTGGAGGCACGTACAATGTCGAGCGCACGCTGTCGGTCATGATTCTCTGACATATACATGGCCTTTCCTGTCAGACAGTTGGTGGTAACCATCTCAAAACGGTCGGCATACTTGAAGTAGGTATCAAAATCAAAGGGCAACAGTTGATTGGGAAACTTGTCGTAAAGCAGTTTCCTGTCGAAAATACACCCCTGAGTCACCAGATGGTGCAGGCCAATATACTGATAGCGGGCCAAATAATCAATATTGGAAATACGTGCACGACGTGGCTGACGGCTCATATACGACATACCGTTACAAGCCCCTGCCGACACTGCCACCGTGAAGGGGAAATACAAATCATACTTCATAAAGGCATCCAGCACACCACTGGTAAACACACCACGCATACCGCCGCCTTCCAACACCAAACCTGCACTAAGTCTTAAGTTCATAACCTACTATCCATTTCTATTTTTTATCCGTTTTGCAACAAAATGTAGTCCGAATCTATTAATATTTTATAAATTCACACTAAATATACACTTTTGATTGCAAAGATAAGCATTTTTAGGGAAATAATTACTAACTTTGCAGCAAATTAAAGTAAAATTCTAAAATATGTTTAGCAAGGATACTTATATCAAGCGCCGCAAAGAGTTGAAAGAACTGGTAGGAAGCGGCGTCATCATTATTTTTGGCAACAACGAATCGCCTTGCAATTTCCCTAATAACGGGTATGCACCTTTTCGACAAGACTCTTCGTTCCTGTATTACTTCGGACAAAACCGAGACGGATTGGTTGGTGTGATAGATGTAGACAATGACATCGAGACACTCATTGGCGACGACATAGACATTGAAGACATCGTTTGGTACGGAAGCGTAGACAGTGTGCACGATATGGCTGAACAAGTGGGAATCCAGAACACGGCTCCAATGAAGTCGCTGAAGACCATCTGCAACAACGCCATGTCGAAGAAGCGCAAGATACACTTCCTCCCTCCTTACAGATGGGACATCAAGTTGCAGATATTCGATCTGCTCGGCATTCATCCCAACCAGCAGAAAGAGGAAGCATCGCTTACTCTCATTCAGGCTGTAGTGAAGATGAGATCTACCAAGTCGGCAGAAGAGATTGAGGAACTGGAGCGTGCTGCTGTCATCGGTTACAAGATGCACACCACAGCCATGCGACTTACCCGTCCGGGGCTGACAGAGAAATATGTAGCAGGACAGGTCGACGGCATTGCCAACTCGTATGGTGCCATGGTCAGTTTCCCAACCATCTTTACCCAGCACGGTGAAATCATGCATGGCAATCCATCCATGAACATACTCCAGGAAGGCCGCTTGGCTCTTTGCGATGCAGGTGCAGAAACCATCAACAACTATTGTTCTGACAATACACGCACCATGCCTGTAAGCGGTAAGTTCACACAGCGCCAGTTGGAGATCTACTCTATCGTGGAAGCCTGTCATGACTATACACTCGAGGTTGCCAAGCCTGGCGTAAAATATGCAGACGTACACTTTGCAGTATGCCGACTGATGTTTGACAAACTGAAGGAACTGGGACTTGCCAAGGGCGATACCGAAGAGGCAGTAAGAGCCGGAGCTCATGCCATGTTCCTGCCCCACGGCTTAGGTCACATGATGGGTATGGATGTACACGACATGGAGAATCTTGACCAAATAAACGTAGGCTTCGACGAGGAGGTTCGTCCTAACTTGGAACAGTTTGGTACCAACTGTCTGCGCATGGGACGACGCCTGCAGGAAGGCTTTGTCGTAACAGACGAACCGGGCATATACTTTATTCCAGCACTCATCGACGACTGGAAGGCAAAGGGGCACTGCGCAGAGTTCCTCAACTTCGACAAGTTGGAAACATACAAGGACTTCGGAGGAATCCGCATCGAGGACGATGTGCTCATCACCAAGGATGGCTGCCGATTTATCGGTAAAGACCGAATCCCCTACCACCCTAAGGATGTGGAGGAGTTCATGAGCAAAGAGTAAGAAGTTCTCAGATGCCCCAACCTAAAGAGAAAGAATACAACATTATTAATAATTTAAAAAGAGAAAAGTTAATGAAGAAGACATTGATTGTCGCTGCCATGATGGCTTTGGTTGCCACAGGTGCAAGCGCAAAGACAGCGAAGGACTCAGCTGCCATCGCTAAGAACAAGCCTGTATTTACAGTGGTAAAGCAGAACCCTATTACAAGCATCAAGGATCAGAACCGTAGCGGTACGTGCTGGGCATACTCTACCCTCAGTTTCTTTGAGAGCGAGATTCTGAAAAAGACTGGCAAGACATACGACCTCAGTGAGATGTACGTAGCCAACAAGACTTATATGGATCGTGCCACTATGGCAGTCCGTATGCACGGAGACGTTAGTTTCTCACAGGGTGGCAGCGCCTACGATGTACTCTATGCTTTGCAGCACTATGGCATCGTTCCTGAGAACGCCATGCCTGCACCAGGCACATTGACCGGTGACTCACTTGCCAACTTCGGCGAGTTCTTCGACGTCATGACTCCTTACGTAGAGGCTGTAGCCAAGAGCAAGGCCAAGAAGATTTCTACTGCATGGAAGAGCGGCTTGCAGGGCATCATCGACTCTTATATCGGCGAAACTCCTGAGAAGTTCACATACGAGGGCAAGCAGTACACTCCTGAGACTTTCTGCAAGAGCCTCGGCATCAATCTTGACGATTATGTTTCCATCACCAGCTATACTCACCACCCAATGTGGAGCAAGTTTGCTGTTGAGGTACAGGACAACTGGCGCTGGCCTTTGAGCTACAACGTGCCTATGGAAGACCTCTGCAAGATCATCGACAACGCCGTTAATAATGGTTACACTGTAGCATGGGGTGGCGACGTGACCGAAGATGGTTTCACACGCAAGGGCTTAGGTATCGCCTACGATATTAAGAAGGTACGCTCTATGGCTGGCACCGATGCCGACCGCTGGTTCAAGCTCTCAAAGAGCGAGAAGAACGTAAAGCTTGACTCACTCGGCGTGAATGCTCCTGAAATCGTTCCTACACAGAAGATGCGTCAGGATGCTTTCGACAACTGGGAGACTACCGACGACCACGGCATGCACATCTATGGTATCGCCAAAGATCAGAACGGTAAAGAGTACTATATGGTAAAGAACTCTTGGGGCGAGTATGGCGACTACAAGGGAACCTGGTACATGACCAAGGCTTTCGTAGCTTACAAGACCATGGATTTCATGGTTAACAAGAATGCCATTCCTAAGGATATCCGCAAAAAGCTCGGCATCTAAAAACAATCAACAAACATACCGTAAGGGGCTGCAAAAATACTTTGCAGCCCCTTATTTTATTATTTTCATCTAAAACATTTCTTATTGTCATAATATTTTCGTAACTTTACAGCCAGAAAATAAAAAACAATAAAATGCATTTTAAATGGAATTATGAAGCACCGACACCAGAACAGCAAAAAACGGCTAAAGAATTAGGCGACAAGCTCAATGTCAGCCCTATCCTTGGCCAGCTTCTTATCCAGCGAGGCATCACCACAGAATCGGCTGCAAAGAGATTCTTCAGACCACAGCTGGCCGACCTCATCAATCCCTTCCTGATGAAGGATATGGATGTGGCTGTCGACCGACTGAATGATGCCATGGGACGGAAGGAACGCATCTTGGTCTATGGAGACTACGATGTAGACGGATGCACGGCTGTTGCCTTGGTATACAAGTTTCTGCAGCAGTTCTATTCCAATATAGAATACTACATACCCGATCGGTACGACGAGGGGTATGGAGTAAGCAAGAAGGGAATAGACTATGCCCACGAAACAGGTGTCAAACTGATTATTATCCTCGACTGCGGCATCAAGGCAGTCAAGGAAATAGAGTATGCCAAGACACTTGGCATCGATTTCATTATCTGTGATCACCACGTGCCCGACGAGGTGATGCCACCGGCCGTGGCCATACTCAACCCCAAGCAACCAGACGACCCTTTCCCATTCAAGCATCTTTGTGGATGTGGCGTAGGCTTCAAATTCATGCAAGCTTTTGCCAAGGACAACGGAATACCTTTCTCACGACTCATTCCCCTGCTCGATTTCTGTGCCGTCAGCATTGCTGCCGACATCGTACCGGTAGTAGACGAGAACCGCATCCTGGCTTTCCATGGTCTGAAGCTACTCAACTCCAATCCCAGCATAGGCCTGAAATCTATCATCGATATCTGCGGACTCAACGGACGTGAAATATCCATGAGCGATATCGTCTTCAAGATAGGACCACGCATCAATGCCTCCGGACGAATGGAAAACGGCAAACTGAGTGTTGACCTCTTGGTGGAGCGCGATTTTGCTACAGCCCTGCGCATGGCAAAACATATCAATGAATACAACGAACAGCGCAAGGACATCGACAAGCAGATGACCGAAGAAGCCAACGGCATTGTGTCGAGACTGGAAAGCCAGAAGCACAACTCCAGCATCGTCCTCTACGACGAAGGATGGAAGAAAGGCGTGATAGGCATCGTGGCATCACGACTGACCGAAATCTATTTCCGCCCCACCGTGGTACTCACAAAAGAAGGCGACATGGCTACCGGCTCTGCCCGCAGTGTGACAGGATTTGACGTTTACTCTGCCATCAAGAGCTGCCGCGACCTGTTGGTCAATTTTGGCGGACACACCTATGCTGCCGGACTCACATTGAAATGGGAACATGTCAAGGAGTTCAGAAACCGTTTCCAGAAATATGTGGAAGAACACATCTCGCCCGAACAAACCGAGGCTATCCTGAACATAGACGCTGTCGTCGACTTTAAGGATATCACCAAGCACCTCCACAACGACCTGAAGCGCTTCTCACCCTTTGGTCCCTACAACCAGAAGCCAGTATTCTGCACCCACCGTGTGTACGACTATGGCACAAGCAAGGTGGTGGGACGCGAGCAGGAACACATCAAGTTGGAACTGGTAGACTCCAAGTCGAGCAATGTGGTCAATGGAATTGCCTTTGGACAGAGTGCATCTGCCCGATACATCAAGAGCAAACGCAGTTTCGACATAGCATATACCATCGAGGAGAATGTCTTCAAAAAAAATCAGGTACAACTGCAGATAGAAGACATACGACCCAATGAAAACTGAATAGACACAAGATCTCATACCCTATCAACCCATGGATAAATTTCAGGAGATATTACATACTTACTGGGGATTTTCCGACTTCCGTGGCATACAGCGCGATATCATCGAAAGCATTGCCGCCGGAAAGGATACTTTGGGTTTGATGCCTACGGGTGGAGGAAAGTCTATCACGTTTCAGGTTCCTGCACTTGCACAGGAGGGTGTGTGCATCGTCATCACACCTCTGATAGCCTTGATGAAAGACCAGGTACAGCACCTCAAGGAGCGCGGCATACAGGCTGCAGCCATCCATGCCGACAAATCGAGAAGCGAGGTGATACAGATTCTCGAAAACTGTATCTTTGGTGGTATCAAGATTCTGTATGTATCACCCGAACGACTCGCCTCCGAGATTTTCCAAACCAAACTGCGCCATATACCGGTGAGTTTCATCACTGTAGATGAAGCCCATTGTATCAGCCAGTGGGGCTACGATTTCCGTCCTTCCTACCTGAATATTGCCAGCATCAGGGATATGAAACCCAACACCCCTATCCTTGCCCTTACCGCTACGGCTACACCAGACGTTGTCAACGACATACAGGAAAAACTGCATTTCGAGAAGAAGAATGTGTTCAAAATGAGTTTTGAGCGCAAGAACCTGGCATATATCGTACGCACCGTAGGCGACAAGATCAACGAGATGGTACACATCCTGAGATGCACAGAAGGCTCTGCCATCGTCTATGCCAGAAGCCGGAAACGTACCAAGGAGATTGCCACCCTGCTCAACCAGAATGGCATCAAGAGCACCTTCTATCATGCTGGACTCCTGCCATCTGTAAAAGATGAGCGCCAAAAAGCCTGGCAACAGGACGAGGTGAGAGTCATCGTGGCTACCAATGCCTTCGGTATGGGTATCGACAAACCTGATGTAAGGATGGTTATCCATATCGACTGTCCCGACTCATTGGAAGCATATTTCCAGGAGGCTGGACGCGCTGGCCGAGACGGCAATAAGGCTTATGCCGTATTGCTCTACGACCCCAGCGATGAGCGAAAACTCAGGAAACGCATCGACGACACATTCCCGCCAAAAGACCTGATCAGGGATGTTTACGAGCATCTGGCCTACTTCTTCCAGATAGGCGTTGGCAGCGGAAAAGGAAAGACATTCGAGTTCAATATAGAAAAGTTCAGCTATATCTACAAGTTTTTTCCTGTCAGGGTGGACTCTGCACTCAGAATTCTGGAACGTAGTGGCTACATACACTACGAGGACAATCCCGACGGAAAGGCACGTCTCATGTTCTGCCTGAACAGAAACGATCTGTATTTGCTCGACAACCTCTCTCCCAAAGAGGAGGCCATTGTGACGGCTCTGCTGCGTACCTACGGCGGGCTGTTCACCGACTTCGTATATATCGATGAGAGCCTGATAGCCCATCAGGCTGATAACAGCACAGAACAGGTATATGTCGTTCTCAAGAACTTCGCAGCACGCCATATCGTCAAGTTCGTGCCAAGGCGCAAGACTCCTTATATCACATACACAAGAGACAGAATAGATGGCGAGAAGGTTCTCATACCACAAGAAGTATGGGAACAGAGACGCGAGCAATACGTACGGCGAATAGAAGGAATCCTGCACTATGCACAGGAAGATTACATCTGCCGTTCCAGACAGTTGCTGGCATACTTTGGCGAGGCAAGCCGCGAGGACTGCCACCAGTGTGATGTCTGCCTGGAACAATACACCAGCAACAAAACAAGAAAACAGGAATTCGAGAAAGCCAAGCAGGCCATATGCCAGCTGCTTGGCGACCACAAACCGCACTTCATCACCGAACTGCGCAACATCCTGCTTCCTTCCGAGTACGTGGATGAAGCATTGGAATACTTAGTGGGTGAAAATCAAATCCATATCGATGGCTCGTATATCTCTTCTGACATAGCAAAATCATGAGCAACTTTTTGTTGCTCAGTTACTTATAAAGAAAAACATAAAATCAAAGTGTTGCATTTCGATTGTCTATCTTGTCGCATCATACATAGACAAGTAAGCTGAGGATGGGGTGATGTGGAGTCACCTCATCCTTTTGTCTTTTATAGCCTATGCTACTTTTCTTCCCTATTTTCCAAGAGACTTGAACATCCTGGTGATGCACTTTTTCTTCTGTTCCATGTTTGGGTGAACATAGAGATTAAGGGTTGTTGTGATGTTGGCATGACCGAGCAGTACGCTTACTGTCTTGTAGTCGCAGTTGCTTTCAATGCAGCGTGTCGCAAAGCTGTGGTACGCAGTGTAACCATTAATCAGGTAAAACAAGAGCTGAATGCCACATCAAAAAATATGCAGAACAGACTTCACACAATGGGTAAGAATCCTCAAAAGAAGATTGTCACCCATCGCTTCGAGCCAACTTCAAAGAATATTCTTCTTTTCATTGGAGGCTTGGCTCTATCTCTTGTCATCTCCATTTGGGGCAACCTAACCCAATGGCGAGAGCATCAAGCTTGGGAGGTAGCAGACTTGAAATATTGGGCATTGAAGATGGTTCTTCCATCTGGCGACCCCAATGTTCGATACATCGAAAAGAACTTCTCTGTATGCCCAAATAAAGAAGTTATTGAGAATGTGAGAACTCGTGTAAATACTTACGAGGACTCAATTCGCTACCATAACGAAATGATACAGATGGCAGCAATTAAAGATAGCATTGTTTTGTTGATACTCATATTGCTTCTATTTTTATGCTATAGCTAAAGAACGACATCAATGAATTTATTTCATTGAGTTGCAGCATTATCAGAAAACACAATTATTTGTATGTCAATGTTTTTTTGTTGTTTCACCAAGCATGGGCAACTTGGCGACACGCATATTGAAGTCGTTATATGCTTTTCTGGCAAAGGTGCGTCTCTGCGTTCCTGCTCTCCATCAAGCTTCTGTCGAGCCATTCAAATAGGCCGATTACTATGGTACATTCTACGACGACGGTGACAATCGTGATGCCAAAAGCCATCCATCGGCAGACATGCCCGGCCTGTTCTTTGCGTTCAATTTTGTTGCTGAATTTAATGATTCTACTACATTTTGATATGATTAAAGTTGTTTGAACTGGCATAGTTACGGTTGGAATGTCACAATCAAGATTTTTCGCTGCAATTATAACAACTTTTATATTATAACTATTTTTGCGCCTGGTATCGTTTAAGGAATCTTTGTTTTATATACAGGCGAAGAAATGAGGGTGTGTCATAAGTCTGTTACGCACCCTCTTTCTGCTGAATGAAACTATAGCCTTTTATTATGTACTTCTCGTAGATTGTTTAGTAATTCTAAGACAGGTGCTGTTTTCGACTCATTATTCGGAATTATTGGTTCGTCATCCCACTCTAAAGCATTGCGAGTATTATCATGAATAGAAACCCTCCAAGCATCTGTTATTGTTACAGACTTCACTTCTATAGCTTCATCAAAGTTGTAGGGCCCAACTATCTGATTGTTATCATCCATAGCCAATGCCATCAAACGACATCTTCCAAAGCGAGGAAGCATTTTCTCAAAATTATCAATATTGGATGTATTACTAGGAGTCAATGTATGTTTACGACACATGACTACCATATATCTTCCTTCCTTAATATCTGCATATGGTATCTCAGGTGCCAAACACACCCGATACCAGGTAGGGTGATTTTTGTTGATGCCTTTTATTATCTGTATTTCTATGCCAAGTTTTCCCTCTGTCTGTCGCTCTTTCCACTCCTTAACAATATTCTTTCCATCCTGTACGTTTCTAAAAAGTAAAGCTAATATTGGCGGTTCTCGTAACCACTTATCAAAAATAAATCCCACGCCTGACCATTTAGCCCCATTCCACCACTGCATATTAGATGAGATTGTGTAAACAGACATATTTTGCTGAGATGATATGTATTTCCTGTTTTTAATCTTAACTCTTTCTGTACATGCAATAAGGCATGGATAAATTTTGTCATCAGCTTTCTGCCATTGTCTGATAGAATACTTGAATTTGTCACCCAGTACAGAGTAAACTGACTGATACAATAACATCAGAGACGAAACACGATCCATTATTTTTTCTTTCTCATGGCGGCCTTTGATAAGCTCTTCTACATCCTCCTGAGATACGGTGTCCTGCACAAAAAAGTATGCCATGAAGTAAGAAAAACATTCCCAGTATTCTTTGTCTGAAAGCAAGGCATGATTAACCTGAAATATGTATTCTGCATTTGATGAGCCTTGTCTCATCGATGGCGCATCTTCAGTCTCTTCCACGATCACTTTTATTTCAGGAGTTAATATGACAAGATCTATATCCGCGAAAGTTGCCAAGAGAGTTTCCACAGACGCCAAAAACGTTTCAGCAACAAGTTGGTTCTGAACGGAGTTTTTATAATGCACAGTAAACTTGCAATTATGAACTATTGTGCTTAAATTTTCACTACCTTCATCAGCTATGTTAAGATTACAGATGAATTGCTCATGAATAGGTTGCTTCAATAGATTGTCGTGCCAATTATCACCTACTGTTTCTTTCAACTGGTCATCTACTTCTTCCGGATAACCCAGAGCAAACTTGAGATAATTAGCAGATAGAGGCATATCGCATCTTGAGAATATGGCTGGCAAAATAGCTATTTGGGGATTACTTATGTCAGCAGTAGCCAAATGGCAGGCCCAACCACCATCTTCAAGAAGATCTCTTTCTATGAACTCCTTTGTCATGTATTCCTCGCCATTGTGGGCAATTACATAAAGTAGTTCCCGCCAATTTAGATACATGACAAGGCGGCCAAGCATCAGTTCTATCTCACACAACTTTGACAATATTATAATAAGCAGGTGGTTGATAGTTCCTTTAGAATAAAACTCTCTAACAAGTACCGATGCAGCCTTTATATAATAGGCCTCCGCACTATATGGCAGTTCCTGATAGTAAAGCGCAAACCCCATAAAACCACAAGACTTGACATACTCAGACTCATAGCCATCCTTTACAAACGAACGTACACAATGTCCTAAATGCTTAATAGCTGGCAAATAGCTTTTTTTCTCCATCAACGACTGAGCACGACGATAATGAATCATGGCGCCCTGTACCTCCGATTCTCTGGTTGCTGTAATATCTGCCAACTTGTCTACCAGATTCTCAAAGGCAGAATTATTGGTAATCATACGACCAAGTATGTCAACTATCTGAGATTGGGCATTAAAGCCAATTTCTGGATGATTGGCACTCTCTTCAATTAAATCCGTAAGCATTATTATTTCTTCGGACGGATCGTTTTCCTGCCTAATATGTTGTATTATGCGGTGTTCCGAGAAATATATGTCAAGAAAGAGCTGAGAGGTTGGAGCCAAATCTTTTCGTTGCCTGAACGATTCTATATACTCAACCTCTGACAAGAAACGTTCGGGGGCAAACAGTCCAACCCCTGCTGCATTTTCTAAATTGGTAAGAATATTGGTCAAGTTTTCTATTGTATGTATAGAAGGATGCTTGTCTGTATATTCTTTAAGCTTCAAATAATCATCATAGGTGCTTTCTACATCATAAAACCAAAAGAATGATGTCCATGCATGGCAATATATAATATTGAAAGTCTGTATTGATGAACCATGAACTTTTGCTTCTCTCAATGCACGATTAAAGCGACCTTCAGTTTCCTGACGGGGGCGCTCCAGTCCGCGACTTAACAAACATGCATCTATCAAATTATCCACATAATCTGTATCGAATTGGGCTATTTCACGGGTTAAGAAGCCATTTTCTAATGTTTGAAGTTCTTCCCTTCGCCGTTTGTCATTTGGACCAACAATTACAGTTTTCTTTCGATACTCATCTGAAAAGTTCAACTTTTCAACAGCAACATCCATGCATCCTTGCTCAAAAACGGCGAACAAACACCAAGAACCATCAAAGATACTAACCGCGATACCATACTTCCTTGTCAACTCATCCTCCTTGGATAGACGAGTACTTGACTTTATCTTTTGGTTGGTGAAAAACAGTAGTTTTGTATAACCTCTTCCCGTTTCTACAACCTTCTTTATGTCGCCTTCTACCTTGGATTGCCAGGCTTTTTGTACACTGATTGCAATTGCCCAACGCTGGTCACCAGTACAGCCATCTGAAACCCACCATTTATCTGATATTGCTTTGTCAACAGGATAAGTCTCACCATCTACCTTGCCATCACCGCCACCATCAGGCCCAGTCTGCGGTTTAATGTTTGGTGTTATAAGACGTGATGCTGCAACAAGAATAAAGTTTTCGAATTCAGACTGTTTCTTGTCTTGAGAAAGTTGCTGAAGTTTCAAATCAAAAACCTCTTTTGTTAGCTTTGTCTCATACTCAATTATTGTGTCTGAGAAAAGGTTACTTCTCAGACGACGATAATAAGAAAAGATTTCCTGTCTTGAGGTTTGAAGTTCTTCCTCATTATCGGTCTCAACTGGCTTAACGTTTTCCTGTTTTGACATTTATTCGCTTTTTGTTTTTTTAGTTGCTCTCACAATAGAGAGAATAATTTGTAATATCTTATTTTACTCACCCTTAACGAGGCTTAGAATTTACATCCAGTATCTACATGGAAGATCTTAATACCATTTATTTTATCGAAATTATATCATCTTCTGTATCAACATCTGAGTATTTGCATAGAAAGGGATATCCGTCTTGCCAAGGATAGTTGCTGGAAGGGTAGCCATTTCTGCAAGATTATCCATTGGAACCAATACATTTTTTGCACCGTTCTCAGAGAGCATTGATACATGGTCATTGAAATTCAAAGCACGTTCAATAGCGCCTCCAATACTGATATTACCGATGACACCAAGACCTGATTTCAAGTTACGCCCGAACACAGAAGAGACGATAGCCGCAAAGACTGCGCCACCGATTCCCTTATGAACGCTTACCCCCAACAAGACGGTCACTTGAACAGTTACATCAAGATGCATCAAAGAATGTTGTTGGGACAGAATAGCCCTTTCATTCGCACGGATATAGTTATATGTGTTCTTTATATCCTCCTTGGCTTCTGTTGAACTACTACCCGTCACCGTAAGCTTGCCGTTGCCTGGCATAGTAATGACCTCTATCTTTACGAGAGACACCTTGTCACTGTCGCTCGTAGCTGTGTAACAGGTGCCAGGCTGAAGCGGAGCATCCTCTATCAGATTCGTTCCACGTTCTTCTGGGACAGAAACAAAATACTCTTCCTGTGTTTCCTTGTCTATATATGAGAAATTCGTGTCCCAAAACTCCATGCCGCCAATGCGTTTCAATTGCTCTTTCACGCGCCGACGCATTTCTATTGCCCATACCAGATACTTGCGTACATCCTCTTTTGTGAAGTTTCCATCTGGATGCATCAACTTAATCAGTCCAGAAACCGTCTTACGTACAGGCTTCGTATCACGCTGCTTCATCTGTGCGCCAAGTGTGAAATACTTGTCGATGGCATCTGTATAGGTCATTTTCCGCTGAGAATGAAGGAACTCACTGAAGAAATCGGTGCTAAAGCCGAAATGATTAGTGAAGTTTGAGGGAGCAAACTTCATAACCTCCCATCCTGGTAGGAAGAAACCAATACGATCCAAAAAAGCGGTGTCGTTACATATCTTATCCGAGAAAGGAGAGAATAAATGTGATGTCTGTAAAACCGTTTCGACAGGCTGATTGATATTGCCATTCAAGATGATGGACGCATTGGCTGCTTTCTCTCCAGCCTTTCCTGCTCTGGAGAAACTACCGCTTTCCATATAATCCTTCATCAGAGGAACCACCTCCTTATCTTTGAACAATTCGTCCGTTGACTCGTCAAAGCAAATAGCATCCCATCTACCGACTGCTCCGATTTGACCACTAGAGTTATTGACAAAAAGGGATGCAGCCGTTCCCTGACCACCACTAACAAGCATAGAGTATGGTGAAAGCTCCTTAAAAACAAAGGATTTGCCCGAAGAACGTGGGCCAAGTTCCGCCATATTGAAATTCGACTCAACCAATGGAATGAATCGTGACAGCAACAACATCTTCATTCGGTCTGTCATCCCTTCTGATTCAGGTTCATAGCCTCCACTACGAAGAAGTACGTCAAGCCATTCCTCATTGTTGAACAAACTACGGGCTTTGGCAATCCTTTCCTCCTCAAAACTGGAAAGCTGGATGGGGCGTACCTTGCTGACCACAAAGGGGAATATCTTTTTCCCAATCATCTGGGTTGAATCATAATCCATGTCAATGATTGCCCATATTCCGCCAGTCATCATCTTCTCATGTTGGCTGATAATCTCTTCGGATATATTGGCGTCTCGAATAGCCAGATTTGATAACTCTGCCCAATACTTATCTTTTGAGGGGTCAAGGCGAACACTTATCTTATCAATGATTTTATAGGTTCCCTGTTCTCGTATCTTTACCTGAACAAGAGTCGCTTCGTCTGGATTCACATAGTGATCACGCAACACACGTTTCACATTCTCTATACCTTCTTGAATCTTTTCCTCGTCATCCGTACAGCACGAATTAGCAAGAAGATACTCCAAAACAAAGACAGGTACGTTGGCACCGCCTTTAACAGAGCGCACCACATCTTTACGGACTACATACCCCTTGAACTGGTCTAACAATTTAGAATCAAGCTCTATCATATTTATTACACGTTAATCGTTACAAAAGGTCATCAAGGTCTCTTGATGCCGATTTTATGATACTACAACTATCTATCTGAACCGAGGTTTCTTTATCCACGAGAACAACTTTGTCAATGCCTAGTGTCATCTCAAACTCTGCATGGATTGTTTCACTTGGCTTCATTGAGTAAATCTGATTGCCAGATACCATTTTGTTCCCTGCATACAACAGAAGTTTGACCTTGCGCTCATTGCGGAATAGATCTGACTCACTGCCCTCGGCAAGTAATTTCACCGTGAAATAGTTTCCCGTCACGGATTTCAGTTCCTTCTTGTTGGAAATCATCACTCCCAGTGCCATGTTGTTAGTCTCAATATTCAACTCATAGGCAGGAATAATACATTCCTGCGGCGTGAAACCACCATGCGAATAACCATACCTGCCTGTTGTCTTAAACGGTTTGTCTGTCTTGGCATAGTACTGATAGTTACTATTGAAATAACGACCAACCTTTTCTATCAGATTCGCGGCATTCAGAGGCTCTTCTGTTAACACATAGCGTTCTTCGATTTTCTGGACGTTCCCTTCTGGACGGGGTTCTTTATCTGCTTCGTCCAATATACCTGTAAGAACAAAACCATGATCAGTGGTAAGCACTATCTTGTTATATCCGAGTCGGAACAGATGGGCAATCTTCTCTCTCAATTCTGGCTCGTAGTTCGTAATATCCTTTAATGCACCCATCTGTTTTTTCTCACCTACTTCGTCAATATCTCCATAGTTTAGCACGAGACGCTGAGCAATAACGCCGTCATTCAACATATTCAGTGGCATAATGACCACATCATCATAAATCGACTTCAAAGTATTGAATCTGGTCTGAGCATTCATCGTAGGCTCACTGCATCCATACAAGGCACTCATGCCGTTTTCGGTCACAGAGGGTAGAACCGACAGAGCAGTTTTCCTATCAATCTTCACATTCTTGTCGGTAATGTCTTTGACAACAGCTTCTGCAATTTCAAGGCGCAGTCCATCACAGACTATTACCGCAGTACGTTTATCACCAGAAAGAGCATTGGTTACAATATCCTTCTGCGTTGAGATATAATTGTCTTTTATCTCGAACCAGCACGTCAACAGTTCATTGTTTAAGATGGTATAGTGTTCTTGTAGCGGACGCAAGGTAGCAGGATCGTTTAGCCAATCCGTATAGATACGACGCATGGCAGTATCGAGGGCAGCAAAATGTTGCCTGTAATATGTAGCAATATCTTGATAGGTGGAAATAGGGCCAAGTCCTTCAACCTTAAATGTGCAAAGAAGCCAAACACTCTGCAACCACTGAGGCTTGAATGCTTTTGCTTTTCTGTCTTGTGCTCGCTGTTTAAGGAATTTTGTCAACTCAGTCGTGTTCTGATGCATCTTCATTGCATTGCTAAGCATCAGTATCAACTGACGGTCAAGTGCTGCAAATGGATGGTTAGGATGTGCCTTCAGTGGATTAATGTCTGTGGGAAGTGCATAGCTATCAGCATACTTGCGCAATGTATCGATTTTCTCCGTACTGTCTGCCCATTGGTAATAGACTTCCAGCAGAAGCCCCTCAATCGAGTTGTCTGCCAATGACTGCAAGATGACATTTACGACCTCTTGAGCCAATGCTTCGGCAGACTGTTCCATTTGAGGTTTATCGATAAGGCGATACACTTCACTTCTGAACACATTCCAAACCGTTTCATCCATCTTCTGACGGGTTGCGGCTGGTGCATGAAGGAAGTCAAGCAGCCTGTCCTCCAAACGCAGTGGTTCAGTAATGCCATCGGCCACCGACTGCCACCAGTTCTTGTTTTTTCCTTCGCTTAGTTTTGCGGCAAGTAACAGTTGGTCTTTAGTCAGATGTGTATTTTTGTCTGTAGCATCAAACAACTTCTGCTTAATGTACACCTCCATATCATCCAATACCAACAACCCTCCTGTTTGAACGTATTCTTGCAAAAAGGTCAGTTGTGCAGCCTTTTTCTTGGCATAGAATAGTATTGGGCTCTCCGCATACTCAGACTCAGCAAGATATTTTGCCTCTATCTCGCTGTACTCATTGCTGATGGGGATCTGCCTGATGTCTTCTGGAAGATATTTCAGCAGGAAACCACCATCACCATTGGCATCTGTAACCACTACGTAGCGATGCTCTGCCAATATACGCTCTATGTCTTCTTTAAACCAAATTCCTATCATAGAATTATCTCTTTAACCGAATATCATGGTTGGAGTCAGCATCTCCTGTAGTATCTCCGTGCCAATTGATTTCTCTCAGATGCTTTCCCCGATGGTTTAGTAACTCAAAATGGAAATCTTCCTTTTCAAAATCAATGCTTAGATAGCAATTGTCTTCTTTGAAATGAATGGAACGAAAAATCAGCCTCTGATGACTATCATCTTGATTAAGTTTCGTTTTATTTTCATCAACGATCCAGCCATTCATTTCAGCTAAAATCTTACCATGCTGACGGAGATAAGAGATCTTTTCTCCTGTTGTTCCAGATTTTCTATCTGCAGCATGTCCGATTTTCTTGCAATACGCTTCCATCATTTCATGGTTCCACATAGGTTCTTCTGTCGCTTTATGTTGTCTACTTTCACTACATGGCACCAAATAATTTATGCTAACATTACTTTGGTCATATAGGTTGTGAACCTTACATATTTGCTCACTCTTCCCATTTAGCTTTATTGTGCCAGAAATTGTTGCATTTTCATTATTCCCATCAAATGTAAAACTGACGACACTTGCACCCAGTTCATACGCTTTTCCTATGCATGAAGATTCTTCATTTGCTCCATTTGTTACTTTGGTTGTGGAGTCATCATAATCTGCATTTTGTATGTGTGAATCCAATATTGCTAACAAAAGTTGCCTCTTGTCCGCAGACAATTGGGTATTGTCTGGGATGTAACAATTGGAAAGGACATAACCACATAGTTCTCTCTTCTTGAAATCATGAGGAACACCTATTTTGGCAATACCATAGGTGTTGGAAAGATGCGTCATCAATTCATACCATCTTTCCACTTTCGGCCATTGGGATGTCAGGGTTCCAGTACCCTTCATTGACCAATCATTCAAATACAAGAGCGCCATAGTTATTCTCCCTTCGTTAATGTCCTCAAAGATTCCTCCCATTCATCAAAGAAACCGACAGGCCAATCTTCCATTGAACCATCATCATGGATTTGTATATGTTTAGTATGGTGAAGCAATGGGTTCTCTTTGTCTGCATATACAAAATGGACTTCTACATTATTCTCATCTATCTGCTGGTTCTTAACCGCGATTCTTACTCCGTTGAGCAAATGATCGCTGTGTGTCTCAATGATAATCTGAATACCATTCTCTGCGGCTATAGATAGTAATTCTCCCATTCTTGTCTGAGCCTTTGGATGTATATGGGCTTCTGGATTTTCGATTACAACAAAAGAATTCCTTGGAGCAGTCATCAAGGCGACAACAATTGGGAAAACAGAGCTGTTACCAAAAGGCATGTTAAAAGGTGAGACTTCTGTGTCGAAACCATTAACGTTCACGGAATATGCCATCTTCACATGCTCTTTGTCTTGTTCTGTTACATTAACAGTTTGCTTAAAATCCATAATATAGCTCATCCAAGCAGACACATTGGAAAAAACCCTCATGTCACCAGATTTGTCAATTTCTGGAATTTGAATTTGTTCATCTTTACTTAATGCTTGATATAGTCGTGAGGCCGCCATCATTCCATACTTATCACCAATTCTGCCATCTGCCGCATCTGATGACAGATTACTAAAATGCACTTCCCCAGGTCTGACTCTATCAGGAGCCAAGTAAACCAAGTCTTTTGAGAAAAGAGCACAATTACTTTCGAATTCAGATAAATTATCAGACACTTTAGTTTTACAAGTATCTTCATCCTTGACGGCATCAACTATGGTAACATCAAGTGCGTCATCGATAGTGTCGTCTTCTATAGAGATAGTAATATCCGTATCCTCACTCTCAAAATACCTTATCGCATCAGCACTTTTTAGATAAACAAGATTGCCCCGCAACTGTACTTTTTCATTCAATAGTGTACGTTTGTTCAAATCACTCTGTCGCAGTAGCATCAACGCTTGGATTATCGTTGATTTACCTGCACCATTGGCACCTGCTATTATAGTCAGGTTTCCTAAAGCAAAGCTTTGTTCCTCAAAGCATTTGAAGTTCTTTAATGTGAGATACGATAACATATTCTATTTGTTTAATTTGTTTGACATATATTTGATTTGTTCTGATAATAAATTGTATGAAGAACTATACAATTTGTATGGCCTTTTTTCCCAAAGTCTCTTTGACTTCTTGATAAGTGTATCAAGTGAATCATTATTGTCAACTTTTACAACACCATTCATGATTAAAAGGATTATGACTGTCTTGAGCGACTGACTTTTCCATGAGAAGACCTTTTTACATGCCTCATACTGCAAGAACGAAAGTCTTTCTATCATTGCATGCTCCTCAATCCCTACAGAACAATAGTCTTCCAACAGAGGAATAAGTATGGAATCAATTTTCGTGCTACCTGAGATTGAAACTCTTGAAGTGAATTTCTCCACATCATTTCTTATTTTCCATAACAACGGGAGACGTACTATTTGTCTTCGATTCTGCTTTATGCTCGAATATGATAGAATTATATCATCAACAATCCTTTCAAGATTGTTATACCCATCGAGAAAAACAAATTTGGCTACTGCCCATAAATCGCTACTTCCCTCTGTAACACTTCCCATCTCATAGATACGATATCTATTACTCTGCGTAACTCCTGGGTTAAGAACAGTAACGAAAAATTCTGTATTAAGGAGTTTCCTTTTCAACATTAGGGGAAGTTCTTCAAATCGTTTATATTTCTTAAACTCCCCAAGTGCTTCTTCGCTCAAAGTAAGAGAGCCAGTAATATATTCGTAAATACACTTCAGTTGACGCTCCCCGGTTATAACATACCAGTTCTTCTCGCTTCCATCAAACATCAGTTCAGGAACTTGGAAACCTGAAAGCATCTGATATATGAACATGCTCTTTAGTCCAATATCCCATCTGGAGTTTGAACCATAGGTATGACCAACAAACCTCAATGAATCCTTATCTAACATATTAAGGATCTGTTCACATATGAGTATTTGCTTCCTAAAAGTATATTTCTCGTTTACTATCATAATCACTCTAAATTTTACCAGTCTGCATTCAAATATTTCTTCAGCTGTCCGGCATTGAGAACTTCGTAGCTGAGCATCTTGCGTTTCTGTAGTGGTGCAATATTCTTGCCAACGCCATCGTCGAGTTTCGGGTCATAGCCGCTGGCAAGCAGGTCATCCACTTTCTGACAGAACTCCTGCAACTCAGTCAGTGTGGCACGAAGTTCCTGTGCCTCCATGCGTCCCTCTGTGTTGCTGGTATCAATGGAGCTGAGACGATCACAGAGGGCAGTCTCACGGTTGGCAGCATAGATAGAGCGGACACGATAAAGGGCATCGCGGTTCCACTTATAGATGCTGACGTAAAGTTCTATGGCGTGATGTGGACCCGAACTTAGGTGCCAAATAAATGGAGTCTTGGGTAGATACATGAAGAGGTTCAGGTGGTCACTGAACTGCTGGAAGAATCGCTCTTGCAGATACTTCTCTAATCCGCAACCTAACAACTGGCATACCTGTGAGAACTGCGCTGCCGAGTAGCCACGCTCCATCATTTCCTTTTCTATACGGATGACAAGGCGTTCCTCACCGAGACGTTCGCCCAGTGGAATAATGCCGTCATCATCCTTTGCCAGCACGGTACGGATAACATCTGTTATCAGTTCGAATGCCAATACCTGTGTGCGCTGAGGGGGCAACACGTTAGCGTTCTTGAACTGCCACCATGCCTCCACGGGATTCACGTTGCGCTTGATGCAGAACTCTTCCCACTCGTTGTTGTTCTGGTAGAGGGTGTCGAAGTCGGTAATCTGAGGCAGGTCGGTGCGCTCCTCCAAGTTCTCTAAATGCTTCAGAACATCACTCGTTGGCTTGAACTCGCTTTCTGACATTAACCACTGCTTATAGGCAACCTTTGCCTCATGGCTTACAGGCAAGTCTCCAACAGGGATACCCTCTTTGTCCAACACCATCTGTTTGTCATGCTCGCTCAACTCATAGACTTCAAACACCGTGCGGTTGATAATACTCTCGTTCAAGAGGATTTGGGTGAGTAGGGCGTTCTCTAAAGCATAGAATTTCTGAATTTCAATTGCTACGTCATACTTAAATCCAATAGGACTTTCTTTATAAGCCTCTTCAATTAGAGAGTATTTATGCTGATTCTTTTTAATATTAATGTTCTGACTAACAATATTTTTGATTAATGATTTATTATCAGCAGAAATATCATTAAAGTTAAATAACGGTAGGCGTTGTATATCTCCTACTGTTGTGTTGACAGTTGGATTTAAACTTTCTAAAGCATAATCTGACATTTTTGAGTTAAGAACACCGAGAAGCAGTTTATTGTCTGGAGAATTAATGGCGTTTGATGCATTATTATAAATAGTATCAGCATCTATCATTCTAAAAGAAATCCGACCAGATCCTGACGTGGGAAATGTTATACATTCTATATTCCGAACAGATGGAATGCTATAACTGTTCTGTAGCTTAATATACTCAAAATCATTTTCAACAATCACTCGTGTCCACGTATTCCCATACCATCTGTTAAACGGACCTCCTTTTGTCATCTTAGCCCATTTCTCTTTATTTGTAATCTCCCACCAATATCTTACTGCAGCCTCATTATTGCCTGTCTTCAATCCGCTGAGGACTTGTCCTATACTTGAGAGATTATATTTCACAAACTTCTCTCTAAACTCATCCGAAATCCAGTAGATGAAGGGATATGACTTGATGTCCTTCAACTTCGATTGAGGAAGGGTATAAACACGGTCGTTGGACTGACCATTAAGATAGTCAGAATAAGCCTGTGCCAGTGAACCTTTCTTGAATTTCTCTTGCTGATTGGCTGTGATATTAAAATAAATGCCTGCAGTCTTATCTTTACTGTTCATGTCGAGTGTATAGAATGTTGCATCAAGTAGAATGCCAGGACCGAACAAGTTTACTCGGTCAAGTCCATAATCTACCATCACATTGATATGCGTCTGCTCTAGCATGAACTTACGTACATCCTCAAAGGTCTTGATAAACATAAAGGTGTGAGGATGAATCATTCCCACCTTTCCATCATCCCCAGCCAACTCACAACAACGCTTGATGAAACAAGCATAGAGATTGCTGTTGAACTTCAAAGGCTTTTTATAGTTCTCCTCAATGAACGCTTTCAGCTCCTTACCAAAGTCACCACTGTCAGTATATGGAGGATTTGCTACCACCACATCATATTTATGTGAAATAATGTCGAGGAAGGAAATGGCATCATTCGTTTTTGCCAACGTATAAGCATTACTTCCCTGACCACCCCACTTATTCACATTATTACGGAGTTGGGTGATAACATTGTTCTTATATTCAAAGAGATTTTCCATTTCAAACTCCTTGAACATAGAGTGATTCACATCATTTGGCATCATTTCATTTAAACGTTCTTCTACACGTACCAGCGAGCCAAACTTGTAGGCTGAACACAAATCATTCCAAATATGCTCAATGGCTTCAATCTGCTTTTGCGACCATGAACCAAGAATCTCAAATGTGCCCTGCAACTCTTCATATTTGGGAAGGAAGAAATGCGTACTCACCACATTGGTATATGCCGGCCAATGGCTGCGATGACCACCTAATTCTCGTGCTTTGATGAAGAGTGCTATCTGAGATATCTGTGCTGCACGCTCATCCAAGTCAACACCGAAGAGGTTGTTCTCCACAATCATCTTTGGAATATCACGACGGCTGTAGTCACGCTCGTAGTTCTCCATCTGATCTATGTACAAGTCGTAGAACAGCGAGAAGGCATAAATCAGGAAGTTACCCGAACCACAAGCGGGGTCGAGTAGTCGCATCTGGCGCAAATCCTTGGGATGACGCACCTGATGGTCGGGGTTATTGGCTATCTGGTATTTTTCTTTGATACGGCTATCGGGGAACATCTCCATATATGCCTTACCCAGCGTGTTGTCAACAAGGAACTTCACTACCCACTGGGGCGTATAAACCTGACTCTGAAGCGACACCTTATTATATTCTGTCTTCTCGCCACTCTGCTTCAATGCCTCTTTCTCAACGGCATTGAAGTTCTCATAGAGCCAGCCAAGAATGTCGTCACCTTTCCAAACATCAGCTCCACAGTCGGCATCTTCTTCCACAGCATTGAACTGCTCGATAATCTCATTCAGTTCATCGGCTGTCGGCAGCAATGCGTATGGATAGTCTTTCCGATAAAGAGGAATATGCTCACCAAGGTTGTCGAACTGGTCGCAGAGGAAATGCTTCAGTCCCTCACGTTCTGCATTGCGCTCCTCCGGGTGGTTCTCTAACCATACATTGTGTTCAAAGGAACGTCCCGCATTCTCCTTTCGTCGGGTGATAATCTCGGGAAACAATTCCTTCGACTCCATCACCTTGATAGCAGCGATGCGGTTGAAAAGCGTAAAGACACACTCGTTGATGGCAGCCAGACGCGCCTCCTCATAGTCACCCAACTCGCTTAGGTGGCTGCTCATCAATTCATCCAATTTCCTACGCTTCTCTTGGTGCTCTACAGGAATCTGCTCTACAGTCGTAGCAGCCTCCTTTCGAAGCCCCATGCGCGAGAAACGATTGTCGAATGCCTGCTGAATCAGGCGGCGTATGTCGAGAACATGATTTATCAGTTTCATTATTCGTCAAATTTAAGAATATCATTTGTATCAAATTGGTTGACCATTGCCAACTGTTGCTTCAGCCATTGTTTGTACTGAGCCACACTGAGTTGCCCTGTTGGTAGTTGGTTACGCAACTTGCGTTCTTTGGGCTGGAGCTTTGGGTGTGGGTGAGGAGCGGGATCTCCAGCCCCTGGCTGTGGTTGTGACTGAGGTGCAGGTCTCGGGTCAGATGTGCAAATTTCAGTTTCCATCACATCCACATCAACATTCAGCTGTGGCAGCATATTGATGGCACTCACGATGTCACGAAGTTGAAGATGGCAATTGGAGCAACGAATCTCATAGTCCTTCAACTGGATTTTCGAAATGATGTATTTCTTGCATACATCTTCTTTTTCCCTTACTTTGGCATATAGCCTTGTGTTCCATTCTGCAGGGTATTGCTCAGCATTTTTCTTGATTGCCTCTATACGGGTCAATAAGTCACCATATCCATAAATCATCTGCTCTGCTTGCTGCTCCATGTATTTATAATATAGTCCCTTTACATCCAGATATAGTTTTTTCATCTGGGCGTAGTTATGCACGGGGTCGCTATCGAGCATCTGTAGATAGGATTCGTGTAATTGGTCGAAGGTCTGCATTGGCAAGCCGACGAACTCTAACTCGCTCTTCACATCGAGGAAGTATTCCTTTTGGTATTCTATTTCACGAATATTGGAGTCAATGAAACGGATGTCAACCTCTATTTTATCCACAGCCTTGCAAAACTCCTCGTTTTCGTTGTCACCAAGGAAAGTTCGAGCCGTATTGAAATAGTTATATTCTGTGACCGTTCCTGCATATTGACGAAGCACGTCTTTTGCGGCAAGGGAACGTCGGAAGATACGCTCACGCTCATTGTCGTTGCATATCTGATTATTGACTTTATGAATCTCTGTGACTGCAAGTGACTGGATGGCAGCAACAAGTTCAAAGTCATTCATGTTGTAACTTAGATTATTTCCTGTCAGTTCCTTATAGCGGCAGTCCTTTAAGGTGTCAACAATGTCACGTTTCTCATTATAGCTCAGGCTCCTGGTGATGGCCTTAAATGACGCACGCTGGAAGTTGCGCGAATTAGCAAATGGCTCTTTGGCTCCTTCCTGCTGCCAGGAGTGATATTCCTGGTTGTTGTACTTGATGATAACCTTGCTGGCACGGAAGAGTGCTGCCAAAGTCGAAAATACCGTACCAAAGCTATAACCGGTAGGAGCGGCCGCAAGGTCACGTTCTAAGTCAGCACCATTCTTATAAGACGCCATTTGTGCCATCATTTCTGTAATGACGGGTAACTGGTCGCCAATGAACTGTCCTGTGGTATCAAAGAACAAGAAGTCAGGCTGTTGACCAATGACATTCTGTAGCTGGTTTTGGCAAACTTTCAATAATTGCTGAGCCACACTATCCTTTAATGAACCGCCAAGGCGCTTGGTGTAGATATTGCCATACATCTTCAATTCAGCCTCCTTGATGATGGATGCCGCATTCTGAGTGGTCATGATGCTGGCATTATAAAGATAGACAAGTACACCGCTGGCATACGACTTCACAATGACCTGCTCCAGTTGTGCCGTTTTACTCTCCAAAGAATTGGCGATCTCGTCAACAACCTTCTTCTCCTCAGAAGTGAGATTAGGGACATCCTTGATATAACTGATACGGAGGATGTCCTCTGCTATTTTCTGTATTTCTGCAGCATAGTCGGAAGAAGGTACAATACTGATGATCCCCTTCTGAGACTGCGTTTCTTCCTTAACGTGTTCGACATACTCATTGAAAAAGGGCTTGACGCTTAGAATGTCATGAAAGACAACCTTCATGCCCTGGTCACCACCAGTAGAAAATGGTTCGCCACTATCTGACTGAACAGCGAATCCCACATTTACCGAGTCAACCATCAAATTCTGCGCTCCACGAACAAGCGACATTTGCTTCACCAGTTTGGTAATTTCTCCTTTGATGCGATAGTTGGCAATGTCGATATTGTTCATCATCTCAAAGATGCGTTGCTGAGTTTCACTTGTGATACGGTACTCATCGCCAGAAAGGATAAGAATTTCATCGTCTGCCAATTTTTTACAGGCTTTCTTGACTTCTTCAAGCACAGAGAAATAATCATCCGGGCAATTAACGTATGCACGGCTGATATTCTCGGCTGTTGTCTTGGCACCTGATTCTGTAAGGAAATGGATGGTCTGAAGCATGTCATGTCCCACGACTAAATGAAGATTCATTTCCTTTAGATGCTCATCTGCCTGACAATAACGGATACGTAATGATTCTGCCACAGCTTCTTCAGCCTGTCGGCAAAGTTGTGAGGCATTGACATGGGTGTGAATATCTTTGTTTGAAAGAGCTTCTTTCTTTAATACATCAAATGCAGAAATCAACATTCCTCGAGTGCCTACCTGTGTTTTGACAAGTTTTTGGGTTCCAAATAGAAAGTACTGAAGCATCTTGAACTGATGCTCATAGAACGGAAAGTAGTCAGCGTATGTTTGAGCATCCGTAGTCTTTTTAAGTCCAGTACCGATAATATTGGTTATATCGGAAATTTTGCCACTGTTCTTCTTATAGTAGTCCTGTAAGAGGTCGTTACCATCAGCCGTCTTGGCCAAAAGACGCTTACGGATAATCATATCCACTTCCTCAGCAGCAATAGGGATGCGCTTCTTGAAACGGTCAATAATCTTAGTCAGTAGACTACGATTGACATTGGTGCCATTGATGACATCATCCAACTGGAGCTGGGCAATGGCAATTGTCCATACTTTGCGACCAAGAGCGGCAAGTGCTTCTGCCATTCCTTCAAGGTCAAGGATATTAATCTTCTTTTGGGCAATAGCTTCGCTCACCTCATCAATCATGAATACAATACGGATGTCTGAGTTCTTTTCAAGATAGCGCGTCAAGTCCTCTTGAAGCTTTACTGCGTCATAGTCCTGTATGCGTAGTTTTGCAGCATCACGCATTTCATTATAAGCACTTTCCGAGCAGAAACCATCGAGCATGGTATCCTCCAAAGTGTCATATACTTCATCCATGTTCTTACGACGATTCAACCATGATTCGCCAAACTTCTCTTGGACTTTATCACAGAAAGCTAGGTAACGACCACTCATCAACAAATTGAACTCAATCATACCGACCCAGTCATCGTTCAATCCCAGCGATTTGAGGAATGCCCCCATCATCATATAGCTGATACCATGATTGCCAGTGGTCTTGGCTGCATCGAAAAGCACAATATGATTGTTGGTACGCCCCAGCTCGTTGATGCTATTCTGGAGTAGACCCACATTAGGCAATCCAATAAGCTTGTGTTGGAAACGATCACGAACTGAAGTACCTTGAAGAGAAGGATTCTTTAGCAGAAAACCAATCATCTTAGAGAAGTATGACTTACCGGAACCATAGAAGCCACTCAGCCACAATCCTGGTTGGGCTGTGTTTGAGGTAAAGAAGTCACAAAAATCTGCCAGATGCTTGGCAAGGCTCTCTGTCAAGATGAATCCGTCAAGTTCATCAATAATACTACGTTCGTCCTGCTGGTTGAGGTCGATCACACTCTTGATGTCATCTTCAAGACGAATTGATAATATGTCTTTTATCTTTGTCATATTCGAGAATATTACATGATTACACAATCACTACACAGCGATACTTGGAAGCTGGTTGTTGGTCGAGAAAATAAATAGTCTCATTCCTTATCACCGCAGGGTAGAAAAACACCAGTGGTTTCTGGAACTTCATCACATCAGGGTCTTCCATGATATTTTGGTTGGAGAATCCCATCTTGTAGATGACACCCGTATGTATCAATATTGGAGAGACACCTTTTGCAGCGGAATCCACAATCCGTTTCATCAGGAAACTATAGAATGTTCCCTCTGTATAGTTCTGGCTGACAAAAACTTCCGTACCCATATTCTTGAATTGCCGTTTAAACTTGTCAAGCCCTTTTGAATCGACAAACTCTACAAACAACAGTCGGAGGTCGATAAACTCATATCCATAAGTGAACCTACGCTTTGCCTCCTCGATATACTTCTCTTCGTCAACAGGTGGATAAACAAACAGAATGCTTCTGCCTCCGTTTGCTTCTGTAGAAAGGTGGGCGAGGTCACGTCCAAGCACAGCAGTTAGATCGCCGAACAATCGGTTATGCTCTTGTATGTAAGTAGATGCCATATTATTTCAAGTCTATCGTTATTTCGTTTCCAATTTGTGACACATCCCAATATGGAATGTTTTCTATCCGCTTCAATCGGCTAATCAGATTCTGCTCTTCATTGAACGAGAAGATGATGAAAGGATTGTGCAGAGTTTTGTCATCTGATACAGCTTGGATGAAGTGAATGAAATAAACAAAGAGGTTATTTGTAATGACCGGGTGAACTATACTCTTCTTAATAGCCCCATCCGCAAGACCTAGCTTCTTCATAATGGTGAGATACTTGCTTCCAGAAATCTTAATGGTATCTTCACTCCAATCCAACTCACCTTCCTCTGTTTCTTTTATAAAACGTAGGAAACTGGTGATTTCTTCCGCCATGATGGTGACACGTCCTGAATAGACAGCCTTCATGAATACCTCTGCCGTGATACGAGAGAAAAGAAAATTTGAATAGGTCAGTTGCCAAAACAAGATGACCAACCTCTCCTGTACCGAAAATGCTTTGTCCGCAATGGCATTAAAGAACAGCTTCTTGTGTGTGTCATTTCTAAATTTGAGAATACAAGATTCTATGGCAGAGACAAATCGTTTCAAGGATTTCTCTGTCCTGAACTCAAAGGCACCAGTACTGCCTTCTGTGTTACCATATGTATCACTGATATAGTCAAGCATCACGTTGTAGTTTGGAATACTACCCATGATATTGACTCCAGAATCATATTTGCCGTTATTCTTCTTCGCCATGGATGCGTTTTATTCTTACAAGTTCTGTATAATCCACATTTAAGGCTGCTGCTATTTTGCTTAACATGTCCAAAGACGGCTGGGAAGAATTGGTACACCACTTGCTAACAGTGGCAGCATTAACACCAAGTTGCTCTGCAAGCCACTTGTTTGTCCGTTTCTTCTCGGCCAGCATTACCTTAATCCGATTTAAATCTTTGTTTTCTTCCATTGTATATGGTTTTAATGGTACAAAAATACCAAAAATAATCCATATACACATCAATAATTTGTAAAATTAATAATTTATAACGTCAAAAATTGAAAATAATTCATTTTTAAGCCCTATTGTAGGTTGCATATGACAATTACTTGTGTTTTTTATGGAACTATTCACCCAAATCACTTATGATATCGCACAAACACTTTGCTTTTGTGGTTCAGAAAGGTTAAAGACGTTAAATTTTCCTCTTTTACATGTCCTCCAGAATCCACGTCAGTAGCTTTCTACCATTTAGATTGTAAATTGTTGATATAAAGCAATTTGTAAACACTCTGGTTAAATATAATATTAGGGACACAATGCTTTGACTTCTCTTGGGAAATCAAATTAAAGAATTCTTCGTAAGTTAACTTATTTACATCGGTGTCGTTATATTTCACCACGTATTTCTTCCATTCCTTGAAGAGACAAATAATTCATTCTTGTGTAACACCATTATCCTTAATAAACCTGCAAGCAGAAAGAAGATATTGAGGCGGTAATCCTGACTTTGTTAGAGAATCGACCAAATCTACACCATATTTTTGTTTTGCACTATTGTAATTTTCAAATATTTTCATTAACTTTGTATCGATTTATATAAAAATCACAATACAATGAAATTTTTAGGTGTTTTTCAAAATCACAACTTACCAAAAATAGATATGCCAAAACTATTTGCCTATGTAGATAGTAGGGAGGTGATTGTAAGTTACAACAAAGAACAGCCATTCTATGTTGAACAAGTGTCTATTCTTATTGACAGAGAATACCAAACATACGCTGTTTTTGAATGTGGATTCATGTGTAGTTCAGATGAAGATGCAAAATCTTTCGGTAAGAATTTTACGCAAGCACTAATTGATTTTCTTAGATATTATCAAGAAATAGATGATAACATATCTACTTTTGGTTTGGATATACATCGAGATTGAGTATTTTTGGTTTGGAAATGGAATGAGAAATAAAAGTTTTGGTTTGGATATGTATCTGAAAACTGTATTTTTGGTTTGGAAATGCTTTATTTTTACTTGTTTTCGTTTGGACTTTTGAAAATAAGTTGTATCTTTGCAGCATGTTTTAAAAGATAAACGTATGTTTGAAAGAATCGCCATCCAATATCTTCGTCAATGGGCGAAAAAAGAAGATCGTAAACCGCTGGTCTTGCGAGGTGCCCGACAGGTGGGTAAGACTACATTGGTAAAGTTGTTTGCCAAGGAGTTTGATACCTATATTTACATGAACTTGGAGGAAAAGGAATATGCAGAACTATTTGCTGCTGACTATTCTTTCGAAGATTTATTGGCTGGAATATATCTCAAGGCCAACAAACCATTAGATTTCGGAAAACGTACCTTGATCTTTATTGATGAGATACAAAATGAGCCAAAAGCCGTGCAAACCTTGCGCTACTTCTATGAGAAGCATCCTGAAATTTATGTGATAGCTGCTGGTTCTTTGTTGGAAAGTCTGATGGGACGACATATCTCTTTCCCTGTCGGCCGTGTAGAATATATGACTTTGCATCCATGTACTTTCGTGGAATTTCTTCGTGCCATGGGACAGAAACTGATGGCTGACAGTATTGAAAACATGTCCTTGCCAGCTTCTTTGCATCTTTCTGCCATGGAGTGGTTCAAGAAGTATATGATTGTGGGAGGTTTGCCGGAGGCGGTAGCCAATTATGCAAAGTATATGGATATTGTCAGACTGAATGAGGTGTTTAATGCCCTGCTTTCTGGGTATAGGGACGATGTGGAAAAATACGCCAGTAAACCAAAGGAGCAAGATGCTATCCGATACATTTTGAACTATGGCTGGACATTTGCAGCACATCGCATCCAGTTTTCCAAATTCACAAGTTCTTCTTTCAAGGCGACAGAAGCAGGCAATGCTTTCCGAATATTAGAGAAAACACTTTTGTTGGAGTTGGTATATCCTCAAACTTCAGCATCATTCCCTATTTTACCCGACTTGAAGAAAAGTCCTAAATTATTATGGATTGATACGGGGTTAGTGAATTATGTTGCAGGTATGCAAGAAGATTTGCTATTTAGTAAAGATTCCGATGAACTTTGGAATGGTGAGATTGCTGAGCATATCGTAGGGCAGGAATTGTTGGGCTCAACATTTATGTTTGGTGAGAAAAGAATGTTTTGGGTGCGTGAAGCCAGGAATTCTCAAGCAGAAATCGACTTCTTGATTAGATACAAATCGCATCTGATTCCGATAGAAGTGAAGACAGGCAGCAATGCCAAACTCCGTTCCTTGCATCTTTTTATGGAAGAGTCGAAAGAGAAGGTGGCATTGCGCCTCTGGAATGGTCCGATGACATCGGATACAGTAACGACTCAGAAAGGTAAGTCTTTCACTTTGTATAATATTCCGTTATATTATGCTGGATATCTGCAGGTGTTCTTGGATAGAATAAGCGATACTCATCCTTGTAATAAATAAGATTCTGTAGATGGTTGGCTAAATTAATATGGTTCATGCACGTTAATTTGTTTTTTTAATGAAAATGTATCAAAGTATCATTTTTGATATTCAATATCGTTATAACTAACTGATATATTATCAGTTATCAACAATGAGACTTCTCTTGAAATATGACATAAAGTATCATAGAAGTATCACAAAAATCTCATTTTAAGCGAAAAATATCATTTTCGATGCAGCATTTTGCCTTATTCCACGTTATTAAGATAATCAATCATTAAGCCAACTTTCGCAAATGGGAAGTTAAAGAAGATAAAGAAGTTCGTGCCCACCACATGATCCCTTACGGACCGACGGATGGGCATCCGCTGAACAACCAGCTGGCATCAACAGAACAAGCCTCGGGCACACACTGCCAATACGGCGGGCAACGAATGCCCAATTATTAGATTTATTTTGGGCACTATCATTTCTATTTCCAACAAGCATTCAAAGAAAACATTATGAAGAATACCTGCATCAACTTTCGCAAATGGGGAAGTTAAAGAATTTAAAGAAGTTAGAGAAGTTAAAGCCATATGCTTTACAGATAGATATTCAACCAAAAAGGCTGTTGGCTATAACTTCTAACGACCGAAGGGAGTGATAACTTCTTTAACTTCTATAACTTCTGAACTTGCTAAAGTTCAGTATCTGATAAAGAAAAGATAAAGCAGAAGACTGTGAAAAGGCTGAAAAAGCCAAAAATCAGCCAAAAATGAGACTTATATGATACTTTTTGCAACAAAACACAAAAAGTATCATTTATTATATACGCCTATTAATCAATGTGTTACAAATATTTTTAAGTCAACAATGATACTTTGAGACTTTTCATTCAAAAAAAACTACGTAAAGTTCTGCCAAGCCTCTATCTATCATAATTGATTTCCACGAACAGACATTATTCGACAGTCTACAAGAGTGGTAACTACGATCTCATTATTTTATAACTGCTCACAATTTGTGACTGGTTTATTGTTATCTATATTATTTGCAATATTTATGTCTTCATTTTGAGGTATCAGCATTGGAACAAAAAAACAAAAGGGAACGACCCCTCACGGACCATTCCCTTTCCAACATTATGTACGAGAAAAAAATTAGTTGTTCTCAGGACGAAGTTTACGTACAGTAACACCAGCCTGCCACATCTCTTTGTTGCGCATAGCCTCGAGTTCTGCGTTCAACTTCTCACGATAGTCAGGCTGAGAGTTCTTGTCGATAGAAATCTGTGCCTCATTACCTGTCTTAACAGAGTAATACAACCACTCCATAACTGGCTTGATAGCCTCGCGGAAACGAGGAGCCCAGTCGAGCGCACCACGCTGTGCAGTAGTAGAGCAGTTAGCATACATCCAGTCCATACCCTTCTCACCGAAGAGAGGGCCAAGGCTCTGTGTCAGCTCCTCAACAGTCTCGTTGAAAGCCTCTGATGGTGAGTGACCATTCTCACGGAGCACATCATACTGAGCCTCCAACAATCCCTCGATGGCACCCATCAAAGAACCACGCTCACCAGTAAGGTCAGAAGTAGCCTCACGATGGAATGTAGTCTTGAACAAGTAACCGGCACCGATACCGATACCGAAGGCAATTGTCTTCTCCTCAGCCTTGCCAGATGCATCCTGATATACAGCATAAGAGCAGTTCAAACCACGACCCTCGCAGAACATAGTGCGGAGAGAAGTACCAGAACCCTTAGGTGCAACCATGATAACATCAATATCCTTTGGTGGAACTACGCCTGTGCGATCGCTCCAATTGATAGCGAAACCATGTGAATAATACAAAGTCTTACCTGGTGTAAGATACTGCTTAATCTTTGGCCAAACAGCAATCTGACCGGCATCAGAAAGCAACATACAGATGATAGTACCCTTCTGAACAGCCTCCTCGATAGAGAACAAAGTCTTACCAGGAACCCATCCGTCCTTCAGACACTTCTCATAAGTCTTACCCTCACGCTGACCAACGATTACGTTGAAGCCATTGTCACGAAGGTTGCATGCCTGACCAGGACCCTGAATACCATAACCGATAACGGCGATAGTTTCATTTTTCAATACTTCACGTGCTTTCTCCAATGAAAATTCATGACTGGTGACTACTGTTTCAATTACGCCACCGAAATTCATTTCTGCCATAATAAAAATTTTTTGTGCGACTACTGTTGTGAAGCCGCGGGTTTTACTTATCCATACGGATGCGAGCCCTACTTATTCAAAGAAAGTCTTTTGATCCGTCCACTCCCTATCCAAGAAAGCGGCTATGGGTTTATTCCTTTTATTAATTCGGTTGCAAAGGTAATAAATCATTATGAAACAACCAAATTTTTCTTTCATTTTTTTATAAATTTCGCTTTACTTCTTACAACTTCTATATCTTTTTCAGAATTTTGCATGCTTTTTGTTACTTTTATGCAATATTCATTCTCTCCTACTTCCTCCATATAGAAGTTCAGTTTATCGCCTTGATGGCTCTCTGCCACATAAGCAATTTCGAATCTTTGCAGGAAATGGGCCTTATAGTAATCCAAATCAAACAAATCGAGGATGTGCTCGATATATTTCACCGAATTGATATGTCCATTGACGTCCACATCATTATAATAGGTATCAATGGTTCTGACGAGTTGGGCATCTGCCGACATCTTCACCCTCGAGCTGGCAGCAATGGGGCATTCCTTTTCTGTCTCGATATACTGAGATATCAAGCCATCGTTGATTGAGAAGATGTCAACAGGCTGGCGGCTCTGCGTGTCTATCATAGCCCACACACTCTTGCCGTAACCATATACTTTCTCCTCCTCACCTGCCGGTGATGTGCCGCAGATCTTGAAGTCGCGCGCTGTAAAATACTTCATGGCATTCTCCACCCATGTCTCAACTGCGAACTTGTCATACGACTTGGGCATCTCTGTCATCTCAATGGCAAGACGGCTCAATACCCATGTGCGATGGCGAGGCATGAGATAGTTCATACCATATCCCCTGTCGTTGCTATGAAAATCGGCAGCATTCAACAGATGATTGCCCAAATGCCCCATAAACAAGTGACTGGAATAGTCACAATGAAAAGGTTCCGAAAGGAACTCATATCTTCCTACTTTGCTTAATAATTCCATATCTCGTACTTGTTTTATCATATAAAAGTCGTATTTCCATAGTCAGAAGACCATAGAAATACGACTCTTATAATTCATATTTTATACTATTTTCATCGCTCTATGAAGTTACTCCTCTTCGCCTTTTTTAAGATAATCGGATACAGGCTCATCATAACTTCTTGTCACAGCAATGCGTCCAGAGCGAGTATACTGCAAGAGGCAGTCAAAGCTGTTGAGCTGATGGAACAAGTCGGCGATGTCTTCTGTCAGTCCTGCAAGGAGCACCGTGCTGTAAGTAGGATTTACCTCCATCATGCGTGCATCGTGCTTGCGGATAGTACGCGACACCTCAGGATTTTCCAGCAAGACGGGTGTGGAAATCTTGAAAAGAGCCACCTCGTGGATAAAGATCTGGTCATCGGTGTAATAGTCACTCTTCACCACATCGATCTTTTTCTCTATCGCCTTGTTGATTTTCTCTATCTGCTCCTCGTCACTCCACACCGTAATGGTGTACTTGTGAATGTTCTTGATACTGCTGGCAGATACATTCAAACTCTCGATATTCACCTGTCTGCGAGTAAACACGGCTGTAATCTGATTCAGAATACCGGCAATGTTCTCAGAATAAACAAGCAGTGTATATAATTTCTTTTCGTTGTTATTCTCCATAATCTTATCGTTCAAAGAAGTTGATACTTCACCCCTCTTTCACAAGGAGTCGATTCCTCACTCTTCCTGTTCCACTCTTAATAGTTCAACTCGAGCTGCATCTCGTCCACGCTCTTGCCTGGCAGAGTCATAGGCACGATGTCCTCGTCCTCCTTGATGGCGCACTCCAAGAGATAAGGACCCTTGGTGGCAATCATCTTCTCTACCTTTGCCTTCAAGTCCTTGCGGTCGATGACCACATCGTAAGGAATACCATAGGCATGAGCCACCTCTGCATAACGTGGATTCAACATGTGGGTGAACGAACGGCGACCCTCGAACATCAGGTCTTGCCACTGACGCACATTGCCCAAGTAGTTGTTGTTCAGCAGAATCATCTTCACAGGAGCCTGCTGTTCCATGATAGTACCCAGTTCCTGGATGTTCATCTGAAAACCGCCATCACCGAAGAAGCAGCAGATTGTTCTGTCGGGAGCACCGAAAGTAGCACCGATGGCTGCAGGCAAACCGAAGCCCATGGTTCCGAAGCCACCACTGGTGACGATAGACAATTTCTTGGTAAACTTAAAATAACGGCTGCTGATCATCTGGTTCTGACCGACATCATTCACGAGCACAGCCTCGTTGTGAGTAGCCTCGGTCACCACATTGGTCACCTCACCCATCAACAGCGGACCTTCCTTAGGATGAATGTCTTTCTCGATAACTTTCTCCTGCTCCTGCTGGCGATACACATCGAAAGAGTCGCGCCATTCACGGTGTACATTCTTATTCAGCAGACGTGTGATGGCTGGCAACGACTGTTTGCAGTCACCGATGACAGCGACATCCGTCTTTATCACCTTGTCTATCTCGGCCTTGTCAATGTCGAGATGAATCACCTTAGCCTGAGGAGCATACTTGGAAGGAACACCCGTGATACGGTCGCTGAAGCGCATACCGATGGCTATCAGCACATCACACTCCTGCGTCTTCATGTTGGTGGCATAAGAGCCATGCATACCGAGCATACCCATATTGAGAGGATGATTGCTGGGCAGAGCTGAGAGACCGAGAAGCGTACGTCCTGCAGGGATATCGGCTTTCTCCAAGAACTCCAACAGTTCATTGTGGGCACCACCAAGTTCCACGCCATGACCCACCAAGGCAAAAGGTTTCTTTGCCTTGTTGATGAGTTCGGCTGCCTCAGCCACAGCCTGCTCGTCAATCTTAGGATAAGGATTATAGGATGTCACCTTCTCACACTTCACCGGTTCCCATTCGCAAGAAGCCACCTGGGCATTCTTGGTGAAGTCGAGCACGACAGGACCCGGGCGACCGCTACGGGCGATATAGAAAGCACGGCTTACAGCCCATGCCACATCCTCAGGACGTCTGATCTGATAAGACCATTTGGAGATTGGCTGGGTAACACCCACCAGGTCTACTTCCTGGAAAGCATCAGTACCCAGGGCACCAACACCCACCTGACCAGCAATAACCACAATAGGGGTTGAGTCCATCATAGCATCAGCAATACCAGTCAGCGTATTGGTTGCACCAGGACCACTTGTCACAAGAGTCACTCCCACCTCACCGCTGACTCGGGCATAACCCTGTGCAGCATGAGCAGCAGCCTGCTCGTGACGTACCAAGATGTGATCAAACACTTTATTTTCTCCTCTCGTGTAACCATACAGTGCATCAAACACTGGCATGATGCTTCCACCCGGATAGCCGAAGATGGTTGTCACCCCTTCTGCCTGCAATGAGCGCATCAATGCTTCTGCTCCTGAAATTACTTCTTTTGCCATTTATACTTATTGTTTTTATATGATGAGGGAAGTTAAGTGGGAACTCACTTAACTTTCCTCCGAATTCTCTTAAATTTCTAAAGATACTACTAATCTATGATTCTCACACCACCCTTGTCGGCAGAGCTTACACTCTGTGCATAGGCACGCAAAGCCTTGCTTACCACACGGTTGCGCTTCAATGGCTGCTGTGGACGGGCATTGAGTTCCTCATCACTCAACTTCACATTGATGCTGCGGTTAGGAATATCAATCACGATGATATCGCCATCCTTTATCTTGCCGATATTACCACCTGCTGCAGCCTCTGGTGAGATATGACCGATGCTAAGACCTGACGTACCACCCGAGAAACGACCATCGGTAATGAGCGCACACTCCTTGCCAAGATGACGGCTCTTGATATAAGAGGTAGGATAAAGCATCTCCTGCATACCTGGACCACCCTTAGGGCCTTCGTGGGTAATAACGACACAGTCGCCCGAGTTCACCTTGCCATCCAAGATTCCCTCGCAGGCATCCTCCTGAGAGTCGAAGCATACGGCAGGACCCTCGAAATGCCAAAGCACAGGGTCTACACCGGCAGTCTTTACCACACAACCGTTCTGGGCAATATTGCCAAACAGCACAGCAAGACCACCATCCTTGGTATAAGCATGCTCCAAATCGCGAATACAACCATTCTCACGGTCAGTATCCAGACTCTCCCATTGAGCATCCTGACTACCCATCTGGGTAGAGAACTTACGACCAGGTGCAGAATGATAGATTCTGTCGGCCTCTGGGTCGAGTTGACCAGTGGTGATATCATATTTCTTCATCTGTTCGTCAAGAGTATGACCATCAACTCGCATTACAGAGCCGTTGATAAGTCCTCCCTTGTTGAGCTCATTCAATATACCCATGATTCCTCCTGCACGGTTGCACTCCTGCACACTGTACTTCTGAGTGTTAGGACTCAACTTGCAGAGACAAGGCACCTTGCGGCTCAACTGATCGATGTCCTCCATCTTGAAGTCGGCGCCAGCCTCCTGAGCCACAGCCAACAGGTGAAGCACGGTATTGGTACTTCCGCCCATGGCGATATCCAAAGTCATGGCATTGAGGAATGCATCACGGGTAGCGATATTGCGTGGCAATACACTCTCGTCGCCATCCTGATAATAAGCATAAGCATTCTTAACCACCTGACGTGCTGCATCCTTGAAGAGCTGAATGCGGTTCTTGTGAGTAGCCAGGATGGTACCATTGCCAGGAAGGCTCAGACCGATAGCCTCGGTAAGAGAGTTCATGGAATTGGCAGTAAACATACCCGAGCAACTACCGCATCCAGGACATGCACACTGCTCTATCTGAGTCATCTCCTCATCAGAGACACTGGTGTCAGCACCCTTGATCATTGCAGTGATCAGGTCGGCATTCTCGCCTTTCCATCGTCCTGCCTCCATAGGGCCACCCGAACAGAATACAGTAGGGATGTTCAGACGCATAGAAGCCATCAGCATACCCGGAGTCACCTTGTCACAATTGGAGATGCAAATCATGGCATCAGCCTTATGTGCATTTACCATATACTCTACAGAATCGGCGATGATATCACGGCTTGGAAGTGAATACAACATACCATCGTGACCCATTGCAATACCGTCGTCTACGGCTATCGTATTGAATTCGGCTGCATAGCAACCCATTGCTTCTATTTCCTTCTTGACAATCTGACCGATTTCATGAAGATGAGTATGACCTGGCACAAACTGTGTAAAGCTGTTCACAATGGCAATAATAGGTTTGCCAAACTGCTCATGTTTCATACCAGCAGCTACCCAGAGTGCACGGGCACCTGCCATTCTTCTGCCTTCAGTACAGACACTACTTCTTAATGGATGTTTCATCATTTTTGTATCTTCGTTTATTTTGCCTACAAAGATACTGAGTTTTTATGTAATAGCCAACAAATTTCGTATAAACTTTCACAAATACGCGTATTTTGTTACAAAAATAACCTATAATACTTACAATCTATAAGACATTTGCTACATTTACATATCAATCAGTTACTATAAACAAAAAAAAATCCCTAAGACCGAAGCCTTAGGGATTCCCTATTTTGATATTATTCAATATCGTTTTTAGCGTATTGCTTTCAATTACTCAGCTACAGAGTTGTCGTTGAAAGTAGATACACGGTTGAACTCAACCTGCTTGAAGAGCTTGTCTGTTGCGCCCATACCCTTAGTAGTCAAACGATCAGCAGCGATCTTGTACTTCTTAACGAGTACGTTCTTAACAGCGTCAGCACGCTTCTGAGAAAGAGCCTGGTTGAAGTCCTTGTTACCCTCTGGAGAAGCGTAACCCTTGATCTCAACCTTAGCATCCTGGTGATTCTTCATATACTGAGCGATCAACTCGATGTTAGGCATCTGGCTCTTGTCTACAACAGCCTTGCCCTGACGGAACAATACAGTTGGCTGCAAGTTTGTAGCAGTAGCTGGCTTCACATACTTAGGCTTCTTGTTGCACTCGTCGAGAGCATTCTGAAGATCCTTGATCTGCTTGTCCTTAGCAGAAAGCTGAGCGTCCTTGTTGTTCAAGTCACCACGAAGGCTGTTGATCTGGCTGTTCAAACCATCGATCTCGTTCTGGTCGCGGAGCTGAGCGATTGTGAAGTTGTGAGAACCGTTAGAGTTCTTGAACTTGTAAACGATACCAGCGTTCAACTGGAATGCAGACTTGTTGATGTCGTAAGCAACACCCTCATAGCCATAGCCGTTCAAAGACCAGTTCATAGAAGGCTCAACATATACCTGCCATGCCTTAGCCTTGCCCAGGTTGAATGTGAAGTCGATACCTGCCTTAGAAGTAAGAGCGTTGAGCTCCTTTTCATTATCACCAGCAGCTGTACCGAATGTGTGACCCCAACCGAAGCCGAATACAGGAACAACCTCGAACAAACGTGGCTCACCCTTGTAACCAGCAAACCAGTTGCTCAAGTTTACAGTACCGATCAAACCTACGTTCATGTAGCGAGCTAAAGTCTTAGACTGTGGCATGTAGTGCTTGCAGTGATCGTTGAAGTAAACATTACCCTCAGCAGCCAAACCGAATACTGGAGTGAACCAGCGACCGATACGAAGGCCAGCGTTTGAGTTCAGGTTGTTCATCCAGCTCTCGCCAGTAGTCTTTACCTGAGCACCGCCGTTGATGCCGATGTAGAAGTTGTCAAATGTCTTGCTCTCAGTAACTGTCTGAGCATTTACTGAAACTGCCATTGCAGCGGCAGCAAACAATAAACCTAACTTTTTCATGTCTCTCTAAAAATTAATTTATTAAAAATGTTATTGAAATCTTTATTATTGCGCAACACATTGCACATTTTTGAAATCGAGTGCAAAGTAATAAAAAAAAAACTTAACTACCAAACTTTTCCTATAATATTTTACATTTGTCCCGTGAAAACTGGAAAAAAAGCACATATTTTCTTCTTTTTGTACGATTGCAAAATAACTTTAAGACTTTCACACCGATCATTCACATCCTATCACAACCTCCCAGTCTACTTACATTTTCAAGCTAAAACACAAGTTTTTCCATGCTTCTACGCGCGCGTACATTATTTATTATATATAGAGAGTTTCAGTAAGTTCTGGAGTTAGGGAAACAAAAAAAAGACCGAGTGCATCACTACACTCGGCCTCCAACAAATTAGAGAGTTATAAAAAATCAAGTATATTGCTACTTGTAGAATTCCTTCTTTCCTGCAGCCAAAGTATTCTTCATCAGCGAGCAGATGGTCATAGGACCTACACCACCAGGAACAGGGGTGATATAAGAGCAACGCTCTGCCACCTCGTCAAATTTGACATCACCATTCAGACGGAAGCCACTCTTACGGGTAGCATCAGGCACGCGGGTTGTACCAACATCTATCACCACAGCTCCCTCTTTCACCATATCGGCTGTAACGAAGTTGGGCTTTCCGATAGCTGCAATGATGATATCCGCCTCACGGCATTCCTCCTTCAGGTTGGCAGAGTGAGAATGGCAAACCGTTACGGTAGCATCACCCCACTGTTTCTGCATCATGAGTTGCGCCATAGGCTTGCCCACGATGTTGCTTCTGCCAAGCACTACACACTTCTTGCCACTGGTAGGAATATGATAATGCTGCAACAGGGTAAGAATACCCAACGGAGTGGCAGAGATGAAACAAGGCAGACCTATAGCCATGCGACCTACATTGATGGGATGAAAACCGTCCACATCCTTGCGATAATCAATGGCCATGATGATTTTCTGCTCGTCAATATGGGCAGGAAGAGGCAGTTGCACGATGAAGCCATCTACATCTTCATCCTTGTTCAGCTTGTCCACACAGGCCAACAACTCTTCCTCGGTCACGTCGTCCTCGTAACGAATAAGGGTCGACTTGAATCCACACTTCTCACAGGCAAGCACCTTATTCTTGACATAGGTCTCGCTGCCTCCGTCATGTCCTACGAGTACAGCAGCCAGGTGTGGCTGTTTTCCTCCGTTGGCAACAATTTGTGCCACCTCTTCGGCTATCTGCTCCTTAATGGCATTTGCCGTAGCCTTTCCGTCTATCAGTTGCATTTCATCCAATATTAAATAATCAATGTTATGTGTTATCACATTCCTGGCATCTTTGGCATACCGGGCATTCCCTTCATACCCTTCATGCGGCTCATCATGCCTGCCATTCCGCCACCAGTCATCATCTGCATCATCTTGCGGGTCTGGTCGAACTGCTTGATCAGCTTGTTCACCTCCTGGATATTGGTACCCGAGCCCTTGGCGATACGCTGACGACGGCTGGTATTGAGGATACCTGGGTTAGAACGCTCCTTAGGAGTCATACTCTGAATGATAGCCTCAACGCTCTTGAATGCATCATCAGGAATATCCACATCACGGATGGCCTTGCCTAAACCAGGAATCATACCAGCCAAATCCTTGATATTACCCATCTTCTTGATTTGCTGTATCTGAGCATAGAAGTCGTTGAAGTCGAACTGATTCTTGCGAATCTTCTTCTCCAGTTTCTTTGCCTCCTCAAGGTCGAACTGCTCCTGAGCACGCTCTACCAACGAAACCACGTCACCCATACCGAGAATACGGTCGGCCATACGGGCAGGATGGAACACGTCGATAGCCTCCATCTTCTCGCCAGTACCGATAAACTTGATAGGCTTGGTCACCACAGTGCGGATACTGAGAGCAGCACCACCACGGGTATCACCATCAAGCTTGGTAAGAACCACGCCATTGAAATCAAGACGCTCGTTAAACTCCTTGGCTGTATTGACAGCATCCTGACCAGTCATCGAGTCAACTACGAAGAGAGTCTCGTCGGGACGAAGATGATTCTTAAGACCGCTGATCTCATTCATCATCTGCTCGTCAATGGCCAGACGACCGGCAGTATCCACGATGACAACATCGTTGCCATTGGTCTTAGCCTGCTGGATGGCATGGTCGGCAATGACACAAACATCCTTGTTCTCAGGCTCACTGTATACAGGAACACCCACTTGCTCTCCTACCACCTTCAACTGGTCGATAGCAGCAGGACGATAAACGTCGCAAGCCACGAGCAATGGCTTCTTGCCCTTCTTGGTCTTGAGCATATTGGCAAGCTTTCCACTGAAGGTGGTCTTACCCGAACCCTGCAGACCGCTCATCAGGATGATGGCAGGATGACCTTCGAGCTTCAGAGGAGCTTCCTCGCCTCCCATCAACTCAGCCAGCTCGTCGTGAACCAGCTTTACCATCAACTGACCAGGCTTTACAGCCGTGAGCACATTCATACCAAGTGCCTTTTCCTTCACCTTGTTGGTGAATTCCTTAGCTACCTTGAAGTTGACGTCGGCGTCGAGCAAAGCACGACGTACGTCCTTCATGGTCTCTGCCACGTTGATTTCGGTTATCTTACCCTCACCCTTCAGAATCTTGAAGGATCGTTCCAGTCTATCACTTAAATTTTCAAACATTTTAAATTCTTTTTTTATTTTGGCTGCAAAGTTACGAAAATAATTCCGAAAACCCTATATTAGTAACCAAAAAAGCACGTCAAATCTGTCACTTTAGGATACTTACCGACTGTTCTACCGACACGCGTACCTTTTTTGACGATTTTTCATCATTTACAGGAAGCGGCTCCTTCCCTTGTTCCTTGTTTTTTCCTTTACCTTGCTCCTTGCCGGGATTCTTTTCCGACACATTGCCTTGCCCATTTCTTTCTCCTGCAGCTTTAGCCTTTTCTGCATCAGATGCAGTGGCAGGTTGCTGGCGAGGTTCTATAGGCTCCACGCTCGACTTCATCATACTGCCGTTAGCCTGATATTTCTTTCCTGTAGCCTTCTCGTAGGCAGCCACAATGGGGTCTTTGCAATCCATCTCGCCGAATATCTTTTGAGCCTCTCGCAGGTGCTTGCTGTCACGTCTGCCCCTCTTGTCAAGCATCTTGGCCAAGTCGAAGCTCGCTCCGCTGGGAGCATTTGCCCCACCTATCTCAGCCTGCCGGTGCGCATCATTCTGAATGCCCTTGATGCCAGGCATATTCTCTCCCCATACTTCCACCTCTCTGAGTTGGTGACTCTGTGGCAGCAGAAACACCGTATCGGGGAGATTCTTCAGATAGATGGTAGTCTTCAGAAAGCCCGGTTTCGACACCGTAGCACTGTCAAACTGATACTTCATGGTCCAGTAACCTCTGTAGTCGGTACGTGCCCAATGATTGTTATTGGTATGAATCAATGCTTCACGCACAGGCACATGGTCTTCGGCATTGGCTATGACGCAGGTTTTCTGTGCCCTGACCATTGCCACAGCCCAACATACCAACACGATCATCAATATAGTCTTCTTCATTCGTTTTATCTTATTGAACTTCTACAACTTACATAAGTTGAGTTATGCCTACAAAAGTAAATAAAAAAATAATATCTCCCAAAACCACCAATGAGTTTTGGGAGATATTAATGCGATTTAAAAGTCTATAACGTTATTCTACGTCTGTCGTGCCGCTCTTCTCGATGCGCTTTGCCTCTTCGAGCAACTTGATGGCATCGACATATTGAGCAATACCCTGAGCCACCTCCTTGGCAGCCTTCATGGCAAGCACCACGGTCTGAGGACGATGAACCACGTCGCCTCCGGCAAACACACCTCTGCGGGTGGTCATACCAAAAGGACGCTCCACCACCTTGACATAACCTTTCTCGTCAACCTCGATACCAGCAGTTGTAGAAACAATACGGTTGGCAGGACGTGATCCGATGGCCAAGTAGATGCGGTCGAATTTCTCTACACGCTCACCTTCTGGAGTATTGAGTACACAGCTTCCCAGTCTTCCGTTCTTACCCTTGAGGAAAGCCTCGACAGTAGTTTTCCATTCAAACTTGACACCCTCCTTCACAGCCTCATCATACTCACTCTGTATGGCAGGCATCTCTTCCTGTGTCTTGCGATAGAGCACTGTCACATCAGCACCCAGGCGAATGGCAGTACGTGCAGCATCCATGGCCACATTTCCTCCACCTATCACGCCCACCTTCTCTCCATCACGAAGAGGCACCATGTCGCGTGTCAGGGCTCCCTCGTTATAGGCATTGACATTGTGCAGGAAATAAGTACTCTGGCTCACACCATGCAACTTGGCACCAGGTGTAGAGTCCATATTCTGAGGTACGCTGGTTCCTGTTCCCATGAAAATGGCATCGTAGCCAGCACGGAAAAGACTGTCTATAGTCACATTGTTCTCACCCACCATGCAGTTGGTGATAAACTGTACACCGAGAGCCTCTATCTTGCTCACCTCAGCACGTACCACGGCCTTGGGCAGTCGATATTCAGGAATACCATACATCAGCACACCACCAGGCTCGGCCTGTCCTTCGAAGATCGTGACATTAAAACCCTGACGTGCCAAATCACCAGCAACAGTAAGTCCGGCAGGACCAGAACCAATGACAGCCACACGTCCACGAGTCTTCTGTGGAAGCTTCTCGCGAGAGAGGTTCATCTTGGTATCGAAGTCGGCAACAAACTGCTCCAACTTGCCTATTTGTACAGGTTTTCCCTTCTTGCCCAGCACACAGTTGCCCTGGCACTGTTTCTCGTGTGGACATACACGTCCACAGATTGCAGGAAGGTTGCTCTTCGCATTGATGATAGACATAGCCGCACCCATGTTACCCATGGAAAGTTCATGCACAAAGTCGGGGATATCATTTCCGATAGGACATCCCTTCTTACATTGTGGCACCTTACAATGGAGGCATCGCTTGGCTTCCTCAATAGCCTCACGTGTAGTGAAGCCCTCGTTTACCACCTGGAAACCAGCCACCTGTTCTGTAACTACAGTTGTTTCTTCTGTAGTTGGCTGTACCTTGTTATTCTGTTGCTCAATCTGTTCACTCATAATCTAATCTTTTAATCAGTTAGGAAACAACTTTTATCAAATTGTAGTTTGCGGGTGCAAAGTTACAGCAAATCGAAGACAAAACAAAATAAAAAGTGAACTTTTTGTTTTTATTGTTGAGATGCAGCGTAACTTATTTAAAGTTACAGCAAATCGAAGACAAAACAAAATAAAAAGTGAACTTTTTGTCGACTATTTAGCCATAAAGCATATGACTTTAACTTCTATAACTTCCCTATTTGCGAAACTTCAGTAAAGCGAAGTTAAGTAAATAAGGTATGTACATTTCCATTTCTGTATATTTTTATATACACTACAAATTATATTCTTACAAGTATCAGAACCACATTTAATATGCCACATAGTAGGTAACTATCATCATGGCTATGGCCTTGGCTATCGTAAGGTAAAACTCTATAATGGCAGAGTCATCCCAATAAGCTATTACAACAAAGCCAAAGCAATATATGATATAGGTTTTAAAAGCAAATATCATCATTTGGCAAAACCTATCCTTTTCTGATCTCTTAAATCTTTGAAACAGAAAAGCCACAACAGGTGGTATAACCAATGCATAGCCTATAAATTCCGTAATGTCATAAGCCCACAAACTTGTATTAGCCATGTGGTAATTAAAAGGATATATACAGGCGATTCTGCTACCTGCTTCAGCCGTTTGCCTACTTGCGATAATCAACAAACTTAGGTTAAGGAATAACCATATACTCCAAATCCTCCACACTATTTTTTTGTTGAAAATCATATTGTTTTTTTTCGAATTTCATTTAATGCTTATTATTCAATTAATACTTTTATAGTAACCATGAAAACTTACCCAATTAATGTTAGTCAAGAAATCCTTTTCCTAACATATTCCGTAATGATAATTGAAATTAAAGATGAAAAGAAAATTATTATCAAATTTTCATGATTAAAATCAAATAGAGCATATGCAATAGTTGTAATAACAATTGCTACGAAAAGAATTGAAACAATATAAATTATTTTTTTCATGTTGATGACTTTATTATAAAACGATGGTGCAAAGATATAAAAATCAGCAATCCTGCCATCCTTATATTAACTCAACTTTCCCCATTTGTGAAAATAGAGTTATTGCTTGTGGTCTTTCTGAGAAGAATATTCATAATAGAAGTCGAGTAAGTGAAACGCCAAAATAATGGTCCACAGCAGCAGGCTATCATAAACGGAATAGTATATGATAAATCCTATCAATGAAATCATCACATTATAGATACTGTCTTCGCGAGCATGCTCAAATGCCTTCATCACACTATCGGAAATCCAGCACCAGACAAAGCAAACCAAAGGTATTGCTAAGGCTATGACTCCCATGCTTATAGCCAGCCATTCATGTTTGATTGCAGGAAAAATTGCAAAAATCATGAATGCGAATTTAAGTAAATAAGGTATGTACTTTTTCATTTCTGTATATTTTTATAACACTACAAATTATATTCTTACAAGTATCAGAGCCACATTTAGTTGCCCATATTTTCTATATCTAAAATCTCTCTTATCTTGATACTGCTATGTAAGAACAGCAAAATACCAAATGACATGGCAAATTTAAACAAATTTTCCGAAAGATACAAACAAAAACCGTTTTTATTGATAGTTTTATTTAATTTCCAAGTTCCAATTGATTCTTTACCAACTGAAATCAAGTTCATTCATGCTTGCCTTGACACAGAGAGTCTTGAGCCCCAGTTTGTTAGCTGCATCATTAATGCCTAACAAGGACACACCCTCGTTAGTAGCAAAGCACAGCTTCGACAGAAAGTCGAGAGAAAACTTCCTGCCGAAATGCCTGCAAATCATCTGCAGACAGGCTATGCCGCACTGCATACTGTCGTGCTGAAAAGTAATAGGAAATGACATTTTTACATATCAGGATTTCTATCGTCAATCCTTAGCTTAGGATTTTTATAAAGAGTCCACGAAACGAGCAACCATGGCCTTAGGCTTTCACTCTTAAATCGCATTTTATTATTCATCGTATAACCAGGCATCTCTGTAATATTGGTCTGGCTCTTTATTCCCCAATAATAAGGCATGGCTATGGATGCATAGAGTTGTTTGGTAATTTGCCATGCCAGTTGAATATGGGCTTCTATTGGGTTGTGATACTCTGTATGGCTGATAGCCGTGTAACTTTTGTTCTGCCAGTTGAAGGTAGAATAGAGGAAAAATTTTCCAAAATCCCAACGTACATGTCCATTGAGGTCGACATATCCCTTAGCCGATTGACCATTATATTTATCCCAGTTATACTCAGCTGAGAAAGAAGCCTTAAACGACTTGGCACGATAGGAAATATAAGAACCTACATTAGTACCAATATAGGTACCATTGTTTCGGTACGACTCTATCTGTATGTTATCCTCTGTTCTTACATACGACTCTATCATTTTGTTATACCGATTATGACTACTATATATACGGATCATAAAGTCACCTATCGACTTGTCATACTTCAAGTCGATATTTTGTATCATTACAGGTACCAGATATGGGTTTCCCTCTATCCGGTACCAAGGGTTGGTGGAAGTATTGTATGCTGTCAACTGACTGGTTTCGGGAAGGCGGTTGGTGAGATAATAACTTGCTCGTAATACTTGCTGATAAGGCAACTGCCACGTCAGGCTTGCCGAAGCCTTGGGACGCCAATGAGTAGTTTTGTCCGCATCCGTAGATATGCTCAGTAACTGCACACCTGTCGAAGCCATATAGTAGAGTTTGCCTATTCCGTTGGCATACGATGCATAGGCAAAACTGTTCAACCGTTTTGTGTGCAACTCTTCGGTAGGTGTAGCTACATAGTTATAGTCTTTATCCATGGTATACTCCATGCTGGCACCCGAAGTTATGTTTCCATATTTCTTTTCGCCGCTGTCGTAGTCGACGGACACTTTATATTGATCTCGTCTGGAGTTGTAGTCCACTATGGTGGGTACGACATTGTCTGTGTTCTTCTCCACGTTCTCCTTATTGGCATTGGAGAAACCATAGTTGTATTTGGCGTATGATGACAATATGCTGTTGTCCTTGAAGGTATGCTCGTAATAGATAGAACCTAGCATGCCACCATGTGAAGTAGTCTCCGATTGGTCGGTCTGGAATGAATTGTCTACATTCTCTGTGATATATCGACCATCAAAGTGAGCCTTGTTTCTGATATCGTTGTTGAGTCCTCTGAATATGGCGGAAAAGTAATCATTCGAGTTTGGTGTCCACTTCAGCAACAGATAGCCCTCCTGAGTATCAGTCTTTTTCTTATTTTCTCCATCTCTGTTTTTAGTAACACCCTCGTTGCTTTCATTGATTTCGTAGCTTGTCTTGTCGTGGCGCAGATAGGTAAGACCGACATATCCCGAGATAGCGAACTTTTTCTTTCCTACCTCAAAGCTACCAGCCCCAAAGCCATATCTATAGGGGATGTCATGGCGAGTGCGAAGTTCTGTGAATGAATACCAAGGCATGTCCTTGCGTAGTCGTATGTTGAGTATCTTGGAAACCCCCATTTGCAGATAACGAGCACTAACCACTTCCGACAGCTCCACCGACTCTATGCGTGAGGGGTCGATAGGTGCAATGCCCGAATTAAACAATTTGCCATCAACAAGAATAAGTGGACTGTCGCCATCGGCCGTCTGTACGGTCTGACCAGAAATATCTACTCTCAGCAAGGGTATTTCCGACAAGGCCTTAAATGGATTGCCACATTCCTTGGCGTTCTGCGAAAGAGTATATACTGTACCTGTAGCTGTGGTTTGTGGAATTTTCTTGGCAGTCACAGAAACCTCGTTAAGTTGGATGGATTGTTCGGTCATTACCAGTACAACCTTGCTTTCTTGCGTCACCTCCTTCGAAATACTTACAGGAGTGTATCCCACACAAGATGCCTGTATGTTGTAAATGCCAGCCGAAGGCACAGTAGCAGTAAAAACGCCTTTTGCGGTAATACCAAAGTCCACTATTGAGTCGCCGTACTGCACACTTACTTCAGCACGCTCAACGGCTTGTTGTTTGCTATCCTTTACAAATATCTGTAGATGAATTTGGGCAAATACACTGATATACGTCAGCAGAAGGCCAAGAGTTAACAATGAAACACGCTTACAAAAAATATTTTCCATATACTCTATCTTATCATATTAAAAACAATGGTGCAAAGATAATCTGATCTTTCTGAAAAATTATAAAGAATAGGCTATAAAAAATTCACAGGAATTCACAAAGGTCCTATAAGTCACTATAAAACAAATAATTATAAAAACTTCACAAAAATCAACAAGAGGATAGTTTCATTTAAATTAAAGCTAAAATAGAGTTTTCATATAAGAAAACAACCACATCAATTTGCATTTTTCCGATAATTATATTATCTTTGCATAAGATAAATATATAGAAAAAATGAAAAAACTTCCGTTAGTATTTTTAGCAATTGTGTCCTTATTTGTGCTTGCTGGTTGTCATGGCGACAAGCAATATGATGACTTGTTGCAGCAAGCTGACAGCATCATGAACATAAATGATGATTCGGCAAAAGTTGCTATCAAACTATTGGATAAGGTCAAGCCGCAACTAAATGACTTTTCTAAAGCCCAACGTATGCGTTATCAGTTGCTCTATCATAAGGCGATGAATAAAGCAGACATTTCGTTTTCCTCAGATAGCATCATGAAAAATGTGGTAGCATATTACGAAAAACATGGTACATCCAATGAACGTATGCTTGCCTACTATATGCTTGGTTGTGTATATCGAGATATACATGAAGCTCCTATGGCATTAGAGTATTATAACAAAGCAACGGAGCAAGCTGATACTACCAGTCAAGATTGTGATTATGCGACATTGTGCAGGATTTATGGACAGATGGGGATATTGTTTGAAAAACAATTCTTGCCATATCAAGAATTAGGTGCTTTAGACAAAGCTGTAAAATATGCATACTCTGCAAAAGACACATTGAATGCATTAAGATATTATCAAAACAAGAACAGTGCATATGATTTTCTTGGTAAAAAAGATTCTGCAATGATAATTAACCTTAAAGCTGCCAATCTTTTTAGAAAACACGGCTACGACTATGATGCTAATATTGCATTTGGATGCAACTACATATATTATATAGACAACCAAAACTACCCAAAAGCCAAAGAAGCATTTGAGGCATACCAATCAACTAATTATCAAGGAAATACCAACTATGATGATTCTAAAGCATTTTTGCTTTACGAAAAAGGGTTGTATTATATGTTTACGAACAACTTAAACATTGCATATACATGTCTTCAACAAAGCTTAAAACTTAGCAAATCTTACAGCAACAAATGTGCAGCCACAAAAGGATTGGCAAAATATTACACAAAAACAAATCATTCAGCTTTAGCTGCAAAGTATGCCTTATTGAGTTCTGAATATAATGATTCCTCACTCTATGAGTTGAGAGAATCGCAGTTGCAACAAATGCAGGCTATGTATGACTATAGCAGAAATCAAAAACTGGCTAAAGAAGCTGAATATAAGGCAAAGCAAAGACTAAATACAATATACCTTATTATTACAAGCAGTTGCTTGATTTTATTATCGGCTGTTTATATCTACAGAAGAAACATCAGGAAGAGAAACCATAAGCTATTGGTGGCTCAACGCCTATACAAAGCCAGCATTCTGAAATTGCAAACTACAAAGACTGAACTGGCTCATCTGAAAAACTTGAACGAAACAAAAATAGCGACTCTCATCAAAGAAAAAGAGGCTGTCATAGAAAATCTCCAAAAAGAAATTAATCAATACGAAAGCATTCATTCCGGACGTAATCTTGTCGAGATAAACAAACAACTGATGGATACATTTGTGTATAAGAAACTGGCTTATATAGAATGTCATCCGCAAGAGAAAATCACTGACGAAACCTGGGACAACTTAGAAGAAACCCTTGAGGGAATGATTCCATCTTTGGCAAATATCAAATTGAAACTAAGCAAAAAGGAATATCGTATTTGTCTGCTGACAAGACTGCACTTCTCCCCCTCTGCCATCAGTTGCTTCATGCAATGCAACTTGCCCGACATTTCCATGTCGCGTAAACGTATGCTGTCGAAACTGTGTGAAAAGGACGGAAAACCCAAAGAGCTGGATGAATATATCCAACATTTGATGTAACTCAACTTTCGCAAGATATACATTGACAAAAACGAGAATACTCCCGACGTTCGAACAGACTTACGTTTTTGAAGTGTGATGAAGGGTGGAAGTGTACCCTTCACCCTCTGACCCCCCGATAAACACAGGGGATTCCGAGGGATAGATGAAGGGTTTTGAAGAGGTATTCCGACTTTTTCTAATTCTTTATTTCAATATCTTCCTTTACGTTATTGCGTATCTTGGTGAGGAAAGCCTTCATGCGACCGGCATCCTTATGGTCGATGATATCAATCAGCTCGGCAAGCTCCTCACGAATCTGACTCAACTGTCCTGAAGTATAGGGGTTGAAGAGAATTTCCTGCAACAGATAGTCGTCCTCGTTGAGTACGCCCTTGGCAATGTTCATGTGACGTTTGAAAGTAGTACCAGGAGCATCCTGATGCTTCATCACAGCAGCAAAAACGAAAGTGCTGGCAAAAGGAATACTCAGCGAGTAAGCCACGGTCTGGTCGTGCTCGTCGAAGGTGTACTCGTGCATGTTGAGTCCCAACTGCTGGTACAGATCCTTGAAGAATATCTTGCCCATATAGTCGCCTTCCTTGATGATGACGGCATTCTCCTCTGACAACTGATTCAAATTGGCAAAGGTAGGACCAAACATCGGGTGCGTGCTGACAAAACGGAAACCACTCTTCGTATAAAACTCGTGCAGGCCTGTCTTCACACTGGCTATATCGCTGATGATACAGTCCTTGGGCAACCAGGGCAACACCTCCTCAAAGGCAGGCAAGGTGTACTTCACCGTCACGGCATTGATGACGAGCTCGGGTTTGAACTCGGCTATCTCCTCCAACTTGGTGAAGCGCAGACAGTTGTAGGTAAAGCGCAACCGCTTGGCATCCTTCTCGTATACGGCCACCTCGTGGTCGAAACTGAGCAGGTCGATGAAGAAACTTCCCATCTTGCCTGCTCCCATTATCAATATTCTCATATCTCTTTATGATTGAAGAACGAAGCGTATGAATTACTTCTGGTTCAGGATTTCCAACTGCTGGCGAACACTCTCCTCGTGGATGTGCTCGAATATCTGGGCTGCAAACTCTGGACTCATGCCACAGAGTGAAGCCTGAGCAGCACGCTTGTCGAGAATCTCGTTGTAGCGGTTGGTCTGCAGAACTGTCATATTGTGCTCCTTCTTGTATGTACCAATCTCACGGCACACACGCATGCGCTTTGCCAAAAGCTCCATCAACTGATTGTCCAGTTCGTCAATCTGTCCACGCAACTGATGCAGTCCCTCTGTAGAGTAGTGCTCATCGCGAACGACAAGCAGACTGAGAATGTAGTCGAGCACATCGGGAGTAACCTGCTGCTTGGCATCGCTCCATGCATCGTCAGGACTGCAGTGGCTCTCGACGATAAGACCATCAAAACCGAGATCCATAGCCTGCTGACACAATGGTGCTATCAAATCGCGACGTCCACCGATGTGGCTTGGGTCGCAGACGATAGGCAACTGAGGTATGCGGCGATGCAGTTCGATAGGAATCTGCCACATAGGCAGGTTGCGATAGATCTTCTTATCGAAACTTGAGAAACCACGATGGATGGCTCCCAAGCGCTTGATACCAGCCTGATTGATACGCTGCAAGGCTCCTATCCAAAGTTCCAGGTCGGGATTGACAGGGTTCTTGACCAACACAGGCACATCGACACCTTTCAGACTGTCGGCCAATGCCTGCATGGCGAATGGGTTGGCAGAAGTGCGGGCACCTATCCACAGCACATCGATGCCATACTTAAGAGCCAGCTCCACATGCTCGGGTGTTGCCACCTCGGTAGCTGTCAGCATGCCGGTCTCCTCCTTTACCTGCTTCATCCAGGGAAGAGCAGTCTCGCCATTTCCCTCGAAGCCTCCTGGCTTGGTACGTGGCTTCCACACACCTGCACGGAACATGTGGCATCCCTTTTCTGCCAACTGCTTGGCGGTTGTCATAACTTGTTCCTCGGTTTCGGCAGAACATGGTCCTGCTATTACGATGGGACGTTCCTGATCACTGGGAAGACGTAAAGGTTCTAATTCTAATTCCATATCTTAATCTTTTATATTTTTTAATGTGAATGTTTTCTGTTTACTTATTTTTTATAAGGTGAAGACTCTATGCGAAGAGCTTCTTGATGCGCTGCAAGGCTTCCTTCATCTTGTCGTCCTTGGCACACAGGCTGATGCGTACATAACGCTTGCCGTTGCTTCCGAAGATAAAGCCTGGGGTAATGAACACCCGTGCCTCGTGGAGCACTTTCTCGGTCAGGTCTTCTACATCGGCATAGCTCTCAGGTATCTTACCCCAAAGGAACATGCCCACCTGCTTGGGGTCGTAGGTACAGCCCATCACGTCCATAATCTGTTCGGCAATATCACGACGACGGCGATAGTTGTCGATATTGTTTTCGTGGTGCCATTCATCGCTGTTACCTATCATGGCCTCGGCAGCAGCTAATTGTATGCCTCTGAAAGAGCCATTGTCGATATTACTCTTCACCTTGAGAATCCACGAGATGAAAGTCTTGTTGCTCGAAATCATCGCCACACGCCATCCGGGCATATTATGACTCTTGCTCAGCGAGTTGAATTCGATACAGCAGTCTTTTGCTCCCGGCACCTGCATGATGCTCATGGGGTTCTCATTGAGGATGAGTGAGTAAGGATTGTCGTTCACTACAACGATATTGTGCTTCTTGGCAAACTCTACCAGTCGCTCGTAAGTCTCCATGCGGGCATTGCCTCCTGTAGGCATATTGGGATAGTTGGTCCACATCAGCTTGACATGACTCAGGTCCATCTTCTCCAAGGCTTCGAAGTCGGGCTGCCATCCATTGTCTTCTCTGAGATCATAATAAGTTATCTTGGTACCCAAAATCTTATTGATGGCAGTATAGGTGGGATAGCCAGGATTAGGAATCAGCACCTCGTCGCCAGGATTGCAGAAAGCCAGGGTAACGTGCAGGATGCCTTCCTTGCTGCCTATCAGCGGCTGTATCTCTGTAGCCCAGTCGAGGTCTACATCGTACCATCTCTTATAGAATTCTGCCATTGCCTTTCGCAGTTCTGGAATGCCCACTGTGGGCTGATATCCATGTGTGTCGGACTTCTGAGCCACTTCGCAGAGCTTGTCGATGGTCTGCTTTGACGGTGGCATATCTGGACTTCCGATGGCAAGGCTGATGATGTCCTTTCCCTCGGCATTCAGCTGGGCTACTTCTTTCAGTTTGCGGCTGAAGTAGTATTCCTGTATCTCGGTTACTCTATTGGCTGGCTGTATCATTTTATCTAATGTTTTAATTTTTAATGTTCAATGTTTAGTGTTGAATGTAAAGTATAATCGGCAGCAAGGCTCTTTTTACCCTTTTACCTTTTACTTTTTTACCTTTTTACTTTTTTACCTTTAAAACTCCTACTCTCTTTCCTCGTACTCGCCGAGAACCTTGATTTTCTTCACCAGTGGTGTGATGGCATCAATACTCTGGCGGTATCGGGTAAGGTTGTCGAAAGTGAGGTCTACATAGAAGAGATATTCCCACTCATGTCCGATGACGGGCAGCGACTGAATCTTGGTCAGGTTCACATCGTAGAAGCTTAGGATGGTGAGCACCTTGGAGAGCGATCCCTTGTCGTGGGAAAGGCTGAAGACGATGCTTGCCTTGTTGGCCTTCTCAATGGGTCGAAGGAGAGCTGCCTTCTGCGGATTGCTCACCACGAGGAAGCGCGTGTAGTTGTGCGGATTGTCGTGGATGCCTTCTTGCAGCACCTTCATGCCATACATCTCGGCTGCATAAGTTGAGCAGATGGCAGCCCATCCCCTTACCTGATGCTTGGCAATAAAGGCAGCCGAACCTGCGGTATCTTCAGCCTCTACAGCTTTCAGGTCGGGATGATTGGCGAGGAATCTGCCACACTGCATCAATGCCACAGGATGGGAATGAACCTCCTGAAGTGTACTCCAGTCATCATCGGGCAAACAGCAGATGCTGTGCTCTATATGGAGTCGGTGCTCGCCTACTACTGTCGTTCCACTTTGGCGCAGAAGCTCATAGTTGTGGAGCAGACTGCCCGCTATGGTATTCTCGATGGCTACGATGCCGATGACTGTAGGATCGCGCTTGATGTTTTCGAACACCTCCTCGAAGGTGGCGCAACAAATCAGTTCCACCTGTTCATCACCGAAATATTGATGGGCAGCTATGTCATGAAACGACCCCAACTCGCCTTGTATTGCTATTCTCTTCATCTATATTGTTTGTATCTGTTATGAAAAACGGTCCTCACTCTCCAAGGAGCGGGACCGTTTCGATAGATTTCTTAATCTTAATATCCTAAGTTGAAATTATACGCAACTTCCCGCTTTACAATTGCTTGCAAAGTAAAAATAAAAGCTATAAAAGTATGCGTTAAACTTCTTCATTGTTCTTTCTTTTATTTATTGTCTACTACAATGGGGGATTCCCCCAATTGTGTTATACGATTGCAAAAGTAGCATTTTTATTTGTATCCACCAAACAAATTGACAGATTTTTTACACAAAACCTTGCAATTTATTGTTTTCGTGCATAAAGATGCTTATATCTTTCAAGATTTTCTGCTCTATGGAAATTCTACAGGAAGCCTTCATCTGCCAACGAAGCCGCCTTCATCTGCCAACGAAGCCGCTTTCATCTGCCAACGAAGCCTATTGCATTTGCCAACGAAGCCTATTGCGTTTGCCATCGAAGCCTATTGCGTTTGCCAACGAAGCCTATTGCGTTTTTCAGCCCTATATACCTTATTGAAGTTTCGCAAGTTTTCCCCACACGCCCTGTTTTACTCTAATTGAGCAAGCTTTGAGCGTATTTTTTAAC
>OLSX01000109.1_pt1 | contig 71676 bp, 58 predicted proteins | sample 1673141 | NCBI WGS metagenome assembly OLSX01 (sample SAMEA3136759, study PRJEB25190) | human gut metagenome | biome: human gut; feature: human-associated habitat; material: faeces | place: Austria | collected 2013 | reverse complement strand
CCCACTTCTGCCTACAACATCCCCTTACCCCACAATGCGACTTGAGACAAAGCCCGTACTTGAACCACATGTGAAACTGGGGGTATTACCGCCCTTAAGGTTAAACATGTTTAATTGTCTAAGAAAATCATGGCTTTTTCGGATGATAATATTACTTTTGTAGCATCAAAAACTCAAGACGCTAAAAACAAACCAAAAATTGATTCACACATAACTAATTAAAAAAACAAATAAAAACTACAAAAAACAAACACTAAAAACAAAACAGTGAAAATGAAAACTAAAACAAAGACAAAGGTAGCGCTTGTAGCGTTGTGCCTTTTAGCTTCGCACGGAGCTATGGCTAAAGATTATTACTTGGCACCTAATGGTACAGGTAATGGTATGACTATCGACAAGCCTTTTGGTGACCCGGTAAAGGCTTTTGCTGCACTGAAGGCTGGCGACATTCTCTATGTAAGAGGAGGAACCTACCATCTTTCACAAACCATCAATGTGACTGAGACAGGTACTGCAGACAAGCGTATCTGTGTGTTTGCCTATCCTGGTGACACAGAGCGCCCAGTATTCGACTTCGCTGGACAGCCACGCAGTACTGCAACAGAGGCTGCTAACAACCGAGGTATCATGCACAAGATAGGTGCCAACTACTGGCATTATCGGGGTCTCGACATCTGCAACTCTGCTGACAACGGTATGAAACTCGAGGGAAGTTACTGCGTGGTGGAACTCTGCCGCTTCTATGGCAATGAGGACACAGGATTGCAGCAAGGTTTCGGTAAAGACAGTAAAGGCAACAACACCCGCAATACCGAGTTCAAATACGGAAGATTCAATATTATCGTCAACTGCGATGCTTATGATAACCACGACCCATGGTCAAACGGAGGCAACGCTGATGGTTTCGCTATCAAGCTGTATCCTGGTCCTGGTAATGAGTTCCATGGTTGTCGTGCCTGGCACAACTCGGACGACGGCTGGGACTTGTACTACACAGTTTTCCCTATTGTGGTTGACAACTGCTGGTGCTTGAAGAATGGTTTCGACAAGGGTAATACCAACGGTTTCAAGATGGGAGGATGCAAGCAGGGCGGTACCTCAACAGGCGCTCATGTATTCAAAAACTGTATTGCAGCTTTCCACGCCAAAAAAGGTTTCGACCAGAACCATCATCGCGAGGGTTCTTATCTCATCAATGACCTCTCGTATGGCAACGGCATCAACTATGGTTACAACATGGAAGAACCTGACTATGGCAACTGGGTGCTGCGCAACTGCGTGGGCTTTGCCTATGGCTCACAAAAGATGGAACGTAACTCTGCTTTCACTAAGGCGCCAGACATCGAATACTGTACCTGGACCACACTCGATAACACCAATCCTTTGGGTGAAAAGGCAAGTAGCAATGGTACTTCCTATGCCAAAACTATCAATAATTATTCTTCCGAGTACGAGGACTTGAGCTACGAGACAGGCATCAGTGCCCGTCAGGATAACGGAGAGTTGCCTTTGAAGTTTGGTCGTCTGAAAGCAGGCAGCAAGCTGATTGATGCAGGTACTCCGATTACAGATTTTAAGACGGTGGATGCTCATAAGGCTGCATACGAATATGCGGACAATGCGCCACAGAACTGGTCAGTAACCCTCAACATCCCTTATGTAGGCAATGCGCCTGACTATGGTCCATACGAATATGGTGGCGATGACAATGCCTATACTCTCAAAATGCCTGTGAACGACGGTACGGTGGAAGATGCCATACCTGAGCCAAGCGATGGAAAGAACTGGGTAACCACAACCGTAGTCAACAACTATCTCTTCCAGGATGAAGTGATTACTGATGAGGTGAAGAAGTATATCACAGGCGGAACGGCAGAAGGCGTGAATCCAAGATACTATGGTAAGTCATCTGATGGCAAGAGTTCGGTGACCTACGTAGATGAGTCTACGACGAGAGGCAAGAAGTACTCTGCTACTTATGGTGCTTACAGGATTCCAAAGACAACCAACGTAGAGTTCACCCTGCCTTCTCTTGCCGAGATGAAGTCTAATGTATATTGCACGGGTGGTCGTACACTCGTTATCGACTGGCATTATGCAGATAACTCCAACTCAGGAACAGCATCTGTTTCCTTGTCAGAAGGTGTTGCTCTGGTTGACGTGAAAGCAAAGGTAGGCAAGATAGAGAAGAAGCCTGTTGTTGTGACTTTGACCAATAATGGTGGTGGCGATATGTACCTTACCGACCTGACACTGGGCGTTTACCAGGAGGTGGACGAAGATGGCAACCCAATCATTACGGGCATTGAGCAAGTAGAGAAGGAGAGCGCCACAAAGACCTACCAGATGTACCAGACCACCAATGGTCTGATCGTCTATGGTGACATTGCCTCACTTCATGTATTCAGCGCTGACGGTAAGAAGGTGGCAGGCTCAACAGACTCTCAGTTTGTCAATACCTCAGCCCTTGTCAAGGGCATGTACATCGTGCTCATCAAGGGCAAGGATGGAAGCACAGTCGCACAGAAGTTCCTGCGCAGATAAGCTTCAAGCGAAAGAAATAATCAATCACAAAATGAGTGAGAAGTATGTGAACACCTATTAATGTGTTTCAAAGTAATTGAAATAATTTGCGATTCAGAAAGATAATTTGTAATTTTGGCATTCGTAAGTTTACTGATAACGAATATCCAAAAATATGAAGAAAATACTTTTTGCAATCGTTCTGTCTCTGACGGCTCTGAAGGTATCGGCTTACGATTTCCTCAGAGCCGTTAAAGATTCTATCCCCGGAGGCTACAACTTCTGGGTTTATACACCAGTAGATTATTTTTATTCTCAAGAGCAGACTCCTGTCATCATCTTCCTGCATGGAGCAAGCCTTTGCGGAAGAGACCTCTCGCGTGTTCGCCGTTATGGTCCTCTCGATGCCATCGTGAAAGGCAGGGATATTGATGCCCTCACCATTGTGCCTCAGAACCCCGGTGGAGCCTGGAGCCCGAAGAAGGTGATGGATGTCTTCGACTGGGTAAGGAAACATTACGCCTGCGACTCTACCCGTGTGTATGTGCTGGGCATGAGTCTCGGCGGTTATGGCACTATGGATGTCTGCGGCACCTATCCCGACCGCATTGCTGCAGGAATGGCACTCTGTGGAGGTACCTCGCTCAAGGATGTGAGTGGACTGGGCAAGTTGCCTTTCTGGATTATTCATGGTACTGCCGACAGAGCCGTGCCCGTGAAGCAGTCGAAGGTAGTGGTGGAGAAACTTAAAAAGAGTGGCAACGACAGCCGGTTGCTGTACGACTGGCTACCTGGTGCCAATCATGGAGCACCTGCCCGTATCTTTTATCTCAAGAAAACCTATGAGTGGCTTTTCTCTCATAGTCTAGTGGATAAAGACCGTCCTGTCAACAAGAGCATCGACATAGGACTGGGCGATTTGCGCAAGGCTTACCGTGACGTCAACCGCAACAAGCCTGCGCCCGAACTGATCGACGGTCCCAGTATTATCAAAGAAGAAGGGAATGAGTATTAATGCTCATTCCCTTCTTATGCTTTCTTTCCCATTTGTGAAAGTTGAGTTCTATAATCTTGTCATGTGATAACCCATGGCGTTCAGCTGGATGGCAGCGCCCATGAGGTACATCTGGTGCAGAGCAGCGATGAAACCCCTGAAGGCAGCCTCAGTACCTGGCTCCAGACCTTGATGGATAAGTGTGTTATAGGTACGGGCGGCACACTCTGCCACAATGTTCGATAAGCCTTTGTGGGCATTCTCGTCCAATAGCAGAACCTTTTCACAGATGTAGTCATCCATGTGGTCGAAATCTATGCGGTCGCGCAGATAGATATACAGATTCTCCACCTTGCCGTATAGCTCCCAGTCCTCATCCCAGTATTTGGCGATGGCCATGCCAACAAACATAATCCAACCCAAGGCTACAGTGGGATACTTGCCAAACTCACGCATGGCATCGGGCAGATAACTCTCGCCTATCTTTGCCCAGAGTGTTTCAATGTCGGGAGCTTCAGGCAGACGCTCATCTATTCGCCCCACTGAGAGGAGATACTGATGCAGGTCTTCCTTAAATACCAGCTCTATAGGTTTCTTGTTGTTATTCTCCATAACGATTTACTTTTCTATGATTTCGTTGGCTCTCTTCAAAGCCAGGTTGATATGGCTGCAGATGTTCTCTTCGCCAATGAGGTGATAGAATCCTGCATGCTCCAACTGTCCGTTCACTTTCTCTCTTACTCCCGAAAGCACAATCTGGATGCCTTCCTTCTTACTCATCTCGCAAAGGTTGGTAAGGTTGTGGATACCTGTAGAGTCAACGAAGGGCACCTTACGCATACGGATGATGCGCACTTTAGGACGGTCGCCAAATGAGGCCATGATTTCCTCAAACTTATTGCCGGCTCCAAAGAAGTAAGGACCATTGATCTCATACACCTCCACACCCTGTGGAATGATGAGGTGATCCAGGTTTCCTGTAGAGAACTCTGCGTCCTGGTTGAGGTCGATCTCCTCGGTGATGGCCTTGACATCAGTAGTCTCCGACATACGTTTCATGAAGAGCAGACAGGCGATGATGAGTCCCACCTCGATTGCGATGGTGAGGTCGAAGATGATGGTGAGGAAGAAGGTGATGAGCAGGACGGTAACGTCGCTCTTAGGATTCTTCATCAGTTCAAGGAACGAGCGCCATCCACACATACCGTAAGAAACTACCACCAGCACACCTGCCAGACAAGCCATAGGAATGTACTTGGCCAAAGGCATGAGGAACAGGAAGATAAGCAACAATACCACGGCATGGATGATGCCAGCAACAGGGGTCTTACCGCCATTATTAATATTGGTCATGGTGCGGGCTATGGCTCCTGTGGCAGGAATACCGCCAAAGAGGGGAGAGGCAATGTTCGCCAGTCCCTGAGCCACCAACTCGGTATTGGAATCGTGGTGGTCGCCGATAACACCATCTGCTACAGTAGCTGAGAGCAAAGACTCGATGGCTCCCAGAATGGCAATGGTGATGGCTGGTGATACCAAGCTCTTGATGGTTTCCCAATTCATGTCGGGCACCTGAGCGGCTGGCAACTCATTGCTGATAGAGAAGCGGTCGCCAATGGTCTCGATAGAGAGGACACCGGCAAAGTTTTTCAGCAGCAGGGCAACGATGGTCATCAGGATAATAGCTATCAATGAGCCTGGAATCTTCTTGCTGAAGCGTGGAGTGACGGCAATAACGACCACACTCGCCACACCTATCAGAGCGCACCAAGGGTCGATGGTATTGAAGTTCTGCAGATAGACTCCCCATTTCTCAATAAAGTCGGAAGGGTTGGAAGGAAGTGTCAGTCCGAAGAGGTCTTTGATCTGGGTGGTGAAGATAGTGACGGCGATACCGCTGGTGAATCCCACCACGATGGGATAGGGAATGTACTTGATGATGGTACCCAATCGAAGCAGTCCGAAAAGTACGAGGAAGAAGCCTGCCATCAGGGTAGCGATGGTGAGTCCCTCGAAGCCATACTTCTGTATGATGCCGTAGATGATGATGATAAACGCACCTGTAGGTCCGCCTATCTGCACCTTGCTTCCTCCGAAGAGTGAGATGACGAGACCAGCCACAATGGCTGTGATGATACCCTTTTCTGGTGTTACTCCTGATGCAATACCGAACGCAATGGCCAAAGGAAGGGCTACGACGCCCACAATGATACCTGCCATGAGATCGGACATGAATGTTTTCTTGTCGTAAGTCTTCAAACAAGAAAACAACTTTGTCTGAATGTTGAAAGCCTTCATTATTGTGTTATATTTTTCAAAAATTTGGGTGCAAAGTTACTAATAAATATTCATAATAGCAAAAAAAACGTAAACTTTGCACCCTAAATCTTTAATCCATATAATCCACCTTGATAACTATCACTCTGATTTGTTGGTCGTTAGTGTCGTTTTCCACTTTGGCTATATGCCAGTCGCGAGGGAAGAAAATAAAGAATTCATCGGGATTACTGTCATAGAATCTTGCTTTCTCTACCTGGTAATCATAGTGTATCACGTCTGGTCGGTACTTGCTGTTGGGTATACTGGTGTAATGGTCGATGATGCCAAAACGCTCCGTTCCCTTTACCACATACTGGAAATCGATGTGGTGGTTGTGACTCTCGCTCCTTCGTTTTGCCAGTGGACCGTTCTGCGAATCCTCTACACTTACCACCAACTGTGTGCCGGGTATTTTGTGCTTGCCCTTGCTGATGGCGAGCAGGTCGGTATGACTCAGATACTCGAAGAGGGCTTTCCACTGTGCAGGGTTCTTTTGATATTGCAGATAGAAGTCTACGAGGTTCACGCTGCTGTGGGGCTTGGCCTGCACGAAACCATTGCGCCATTCGCCCGACTCTGCCCACTGTTGCGCCTTCTTGATGAGCTCGGGTTGATTGCCATAATACTGGGTATAGTAACCCTTGACCTGTGTTTGTGGCTTGCTCAGATTCTTCGTCTGTGCCTGTGCATAAGCGACAGAGCAGAGTAGGGCGCATGCCATGAAACTCTTGATGATATACAGATAGCTTTTCTTCATATTTGAATAAAGTTTGAATAACAAAAAAGAGGATTCTCCCGAAGGAGGAATCCTCTTTACATTATGTTCAAAAAATTTACATCAGTCTTAGTTTCCGATTACAGAATGGTCTTAACAGCCTCGAGCATACCCTTCTCCTGGATGAGGTCGAGATCCTTCTTAACCAACTCTGTCAAGCCAGGAACAGTCTTGTTGAGGTCTTCCTTCCAGATGTAGTCGAAAGCAAGAACACCCTCTGCCACCTTCTGAGTATCGCCAGTAGCCCAGAGCTCTGTCAGCTTGTCGATAATCTTCTGGTCGTCCTGTGGCTTAATCTCAGCACCGTCGGCACGCTTGCCACCCTTGTAATAAGTGATGATAGCAGCCAAACCGAATACCAAGCCCTGTGGCAACTCACCCTTACGCTCCAAGTAGATCTTCACGCCTGGGAGGTCGCGAGTCTCATACTTAGGGAATGAGTTGAGCATGATACTTGTTACCTGGTGGTCAACAAATGGGTTCTCGAAGCGCTCCAATACGTCAGAAGCAAACTTCTGCAACTCGTCCATTGGCAAGTTAAGAGTCTGCATCAACTCATCGAACTGTACTTTGTGGATGTACTTGCCCAATACAGGGTGCTCGCAAGCATCGCGTACGATGTTTACACCGCTCAGATAAGTGACAGGGCTCAATACAGTGTGAGGACCGTTGAGCAGTGTCACCTTACGCTCGTGGTATGGCTTCTCGTTGTCGGTGATGAGAACGTGCAGACCAGCCTTGTGAGCAGGGAATTCTTCCTGCATCTGCTCTACAGTCATATTCTCAGCCTTCTCGATTACCCAGAGGTGGAAGCTCTCAGCCTTAACTACGAGGTTGTCCTTGTAGCAAACCTTCTGCTGAATTTCCTTGATGGTATCACGTGGGAAACCAGGAACGATGCGGTCTACGAGAGTAGCGCATACGTAGCAGTGGTTGGTGAACCACTCCTTGAAGCCTTCGTAGTCAGCGCCCATGTCACCCTTCCAAAGCTCAATGTACTGATAGATGCACTCCTTCAGGTGGTGGCCGTTGAGGAAGATCAACTCACAAGGCATCAGAATCATACCCTTAGTTGGGTCGCCCTCGAAGAACTTGTAGCGGTGGAACAAGAGCTGAACCAACTTGCCTGGATAAGAAGCTGCAGGAGCATCTGTAAACTTGCAAGAGTCATCGAATGCGATACCAGCCTCTGTTGTGTTAGAGATGATGAAACGCATCTCAGGCTGCTCTGCCAAAGCCATAAAGGCCTGGTTCTGAGAATATGGATTGAGTGCACGGCTAATCACGTCGATACGCTCAAGAGTATTGATGGCCTGACCATTCTCCTTACCCTGAAGGTTTACATGGTAGAGGCAGTCCTGACCGTTCAGCCAGTCAACCATACCGCCAGCCAAAGGCTGAACGACAACAACAGAACCGTTGAAGTCGGTCTTCTTGTTCATATTCCATACAATCCAGTCAACAAATGCGCGAAGGAAGTTGCCCTCACCAAACTGGATAATTTTCTCTGGCATAACGCTCTTTGGAGCTGTACGCTTGTTCAAAGATTTAAGCTCTTTCATGATTTGTTTTGTTGTTTATATTGTTTCTAATTATTTCTGCTGCAAAGGTATAAAAATATCCTTTACGTTATACATTTATGTTGCAAAAATGTTGCGTAAAGGTTTGCGTTGTTACATGGCGAAAATATTAAAACCACCATCCACTACAGCCACAGTACCTGTTACGAATGATGCAGCATCGCTCATCAGATACTGGATAGTGCCGCAGAGTTCTTCAGGTTTACGATCTTTTTGTTCATCACATCGGTCTTGAAGAAAGAAGCCTCACCGCCTGCTTGTTTGATGTCTTCCACAATAGCGTTGCCTACTTCTTCTTTACGTCCCAGGATGGCAACTTTGGCTCCCTCGAGTGCCAGATACTTGGCGATAGTTTTTCCCAATACGCCTGTTCCACCTGTGATGACCACAACATAATCTTTAATGTCGAAAAGATTGCTCATGATTTTTTTGAATTGTTTAAATAATAAATAGTTAATAAAGGTGATGCTACAATCATACTCATTGTCATCTTCGCATCATTTGCAAAAATAGCGCATTTTTATTGAATAAGCAAATATTTAGCTGTGTTTTTTCTCACTACACTCTCTTTTCGTACTTTCTACAACCATTTCGCGTGAGAAACTGGCTTATTTCGTCTTTTTTCTTATTCCTTCCTTCATTTCGTTCTATGTCTACAAAAAAAAATAACTCAACTTCCACATTTGTGAAAGTTGAGTTAATGGTCTATTGTATTGTGGTTTATCGGCCAAAGGCCTATATGTCCTTACTTCATGAACTTAATCATGTCGTCACGTCTTGGTTTGGCCGCTGGTGCTTCGTCAGAATAACCGAGGGCGATGCAGTAAAGAAGCTGAACACAGCATAAGTTGAGTAAAAACACTCAACTTTATAATCCACGAGCCTTGAAGATACGTTCCTTGGCATCATTGATCTCTTGGAACTTTTTCTCGGCAGCCCTGCGGACATCCTCGCCAAGTGCAGCCACCTTGTCGGGGTGATGCTTGAGAGCCATCTTGCGATAGGCACTCTTCACCTCATCATTGGTAGCCGATGGCGATATGCCGAGTACACGATAAGCATCGTCGAGACTTGAAGCCGAAGAAGCTCCACTGCGGAGGTTGAGCATTTGGTCAAGTTCGTCAGCACTAAGTCCTAAGTGATAGGTAACCTCTTTCAGCGCTGTGAGTTCCTCAGCTGGCACCTGACCGTCGGCCTGGGCTATCATGACCAGGAAATTGAGCAACTGAAGTCGCTGTTCGTACATCATACTGTTGCGAATCTGCTGACAGCTGTCCTGAATCACGCTGCGATATTGCAACACACCTACACGCTTCTGCTCCTCAAAAAGTTTCAGAAGAATCTGCTCACCCTGTGTCATGGCTTCCAAACCGAAGTTCTGGCGTAAGAAGCGACGCACGAGCTCCATCTCGGAATGCATCACCTTGCCGTCGGCCTTGATGATGTAAGAGGCAAGAACAAGTAACGAGAACATGAACGAGTTGCGTTGTCCCTCGCTGCTGTTTCTTTCCTGCTGTCCTGTATCCTGGCGGTTTACCTCGTTAAGTCCATGTTCGAAGAGAGAGCCTAAGGCATAGCCTGCCAAGGCTCCCAACGGACCACCTGTGATGAATCCGAGTACACCGCCAATCCATTTTCCTGCTCCCATTGTCGTTTCTGTTTTTTGGAAGTGATGCTTAGCAACTTAATTAGTTGAAGTAATACAAGAAGGTGGCAATACCGGAAAGGGCAGGCTTGCGCTGACCTTCTATCTCGATATCGAACTTGATGCTTGCCTTGCAGATACCACGAAGGTTCTGAATGTCATGAAGGGTTGTCACAAGGCGAACACGTGAGCCGGTGATGACAGGCTGACCGAAACGCATCTCGTCCATGCCATAGTTGACCAACATCTTGATGTTGTGTACTTCTACAATCTGCTGCCACATGTAGGGTAACAAAGAAAGGGTGAGGTAGCCATGAGCGATAGTGCTGTGGTAAGGACTCTCTACTTTTGCACGCTCCACGTCTACATGTATCCACTGTGGGTCGAGTGTTGCATCAGCAAACTTGTTGATACGTTCCTGGTCTACCTGCAACCACTCTGATTCACCTAATCTCTCACCTAAGTGAGATGCAAATTCCTCGTAAGAATTGATAATTAATTTTGTCATACTTTTGAATATATTATTTTTATATTTTTTTCTTTATTATGAAGTGAAAATATTGAATATTCTCCAGGAAATTCTCCTTCTTTCCTCATTAGTCTCTTCTGAAAATGTCGCGTGTATAGACTTTCTCCTTCACATCATTCAAGACTGGGTCGTAACGGTTGGCGATGATGGCCTGACTCTGTTTCTTGAACTCCTGCAAGTCGTTGACAACACGGCTGCCGAAGAAGGTACTACCATCCTCGAGGGTTGGCTCATAGACTATCACCTGTGCACCTTTAGCCTTGATGCGCTTCATGACTCCCTGGATACTGCTCTGGCGGAAATTGTCACTGTTGCTCTTCATCGTGAGTCGATACACTCCGATAGTGCAAGGGTGTTCTTTCTGAGGATCATAGCTGCTGTTGTCCTTATAGAAATAATATCCAGCCATACTGAGCACTCGGTCGGCGATAAAGTCCTTACGGGTGCGGTTGCTCTCAACAATGGCTTGAATAAGGTTCTCAGGAACATCGGCATAGTTGGCCAGTAACTGTTTGGTGTCCTTAGGCAGACAGTAACCTCCGTAGCCAAACGACGGGTTGTTGTAGAAAGAACCGATGCGAGGGTCGAGTCCCACACCATCGATGATCGACTTCGTATCAAGCCCCTTCATCTCGGCATAAGTGTCCAATTCGTTGAAGAAACTCACACGCAGTGCCAGATATGTGTTGGCAAAGAGCTTGACAGCCTCGGCCTCGGTAAGTCCCATAAACAGGGTGTCAATATCCTGTTTGATGGCTCCTTCCTGCAGGAGTGAGGCAAAGGTATGTGCTGCTTGGTCGAGTCGCTCGTCGCCCTCAGGACGGCCTACGATGATACGGCTGGGGTAAAGGTTGTCGTACAGCGCCTTGCTCTCACGTAGAAACTCGGGAGCGAAGATAATGTTGTCGCAATGATACTTCTTTCGTACATTCTCCGTGTAACCTACGGGAATGGTGCTCTTGATGACCATGATGGCATCAGGATTGACACGCATCACTAACTCGATAACTTCCTCAACGTGAGTCGTGTCGAAGTAGTTTTTTACAGGATCATAGTTGGTAGGGGTGGCTATAACGATGAAATCGGCATTCTTGTATGCTTCTTCTCCATTGGTTGTCGCCTTGAGATGCAAATCCTTCTCTGCCAAATACTTCTCAATGTAATCGTCTTGTATGGGTGACTGACGATTGTTGATAAGGTCCACCTTTTCTGGCACTACGTCAACAGCCGTCACCTGATGGTGCTGGCTCAGCAGCGTGGCTATGCTCAGACCAACGTAGCCTGTACCAGCTACCGCAATACGAATATTTTTGTTTACTGTTTCCATTATTATAACTTTTAAAAGTTTTGTCTAAATGCAGCTTACCTTAATTATAATATTGTGCAAAGGTACATTCTTTTTTAGACTTGACCAAATATAGATGGTAAGAGTTTTCTAAAATCAATAAAAATGACCTACTTCTCTCTTTATACCTTAATTAATAAGGCTGAGCTCAACAGGCTTTACTTACACAAGGCTGTAAAGGGACAATGCTCACAACGCTGCTTGTCTTCTGTTGCCACAAGTGGAAGAGAGGGATCGCATATCTCGCTGATGAGAGCTTCTATGTGCTGCATGAACTCGTCCTGATATTCGGCCACGTCAAAGATAGGATTACGGCCAAACTTTAGCGTCGGGTCATAATCCTTGCTTCCCGCTTGCTGAATGAAAAGCAATCCCGGACTAACAGGGTCTTTTGTCTTGTTATATCGGCCGTCATTGCCTACAATGATAGAATAAAGCAATGCCTGCAGATAATAATCAGTGTGCAGCGAGAGCTTGGAAGGATCGAATATGGTAGCCACATCAGCAGGGAACCGTGAGGGCATACGTCCTGTCTTATAGTCGATTACGCGAATGCGCTCGGCTATATTGTCAAGACCAGGATTACCATTGGCAGCCACAGCATCAAGACGGTCGATGAAACCGCCTAATGTGATGGCTTTATTACCTATAGGAGTATTGAACTCAAAGGTTTTATTCACTTGTTTCTCAAGTCCTAATAGTGTATAGGGGGCCAGCTTTTGGTCTATGCGGAGGAGTTGTTTAAGATAGCTTGTGATAACCTCGCGGTTGATGAGCTGAAGACCGTTGTATTCGGGCATTTTAGATCCGGGCTTCAAGCGGAACAACTGTTCTGCAAAAGCCTGATCTACTAAACTATACAGGCTGTTTTCGTGTTTGAGCGCATAGTCTATCTTCTCCTTGCTGATGATGAGGGGATGAATGAGCTGCTTCTCACCATTAGCATTGGTTTGCAAATCTTCGGGACGGGCAAACTGAAGATAGAACAGTTCGGCAGCACGATGGAAAATCAAACCAAAGTAACGGTTGTCTATCTCATCATCCAACTCTTCTGGTTCTTTCAGTCCAGCCACATACCGGTAGTAGAAACGTTTCTGACATCTCAAGTAAGTGTTCAGGCATGTTGGAGAAATAATCTTTCCATCAATGAGTTGACTAATCATTTCCTCCGTTTTTTCTATTTTCTTTTGGTCGGGAGGAAGTGGTACTTGACCTGATGACAGAGCAGCGGTTTTCACCTGGTGCTTGCTTTCTACCAACAGCTGTAGCATGAAGCGGCTCATTTCGCCAGTATGTCCATCCTCAGTAGAGTTGTTGTATGTAAGGGTGATGTCAGCAGAACGTTGCAGCATGCGATGGAAATAGTAGGAGAAGATAGCCACTTTGTTGTCTACCGTGGTAAGTCCGTAAGCCTTGCGCAACGAATAAGGAATGAACGAAGAGTCGTTGACGCCCTTGGGAAGATTTCCTTCGCTGGCAGAAAGCACGATGATATGATCGAAATCAAGATTGCGTGTTTCGAGAACTCCCATAATCTGAATACCTTCGGCGGGCTCACCATGAAAAGGAATAGTGGTGGTCTGCATGAGTTGCAGCAGGAGGTGCTGTAAGGTAATGATATCTACGATTAGGTCACCCGACTGGATGAGTTCGTGGAGACGGTTGACAAGCGTATAGGTGCGAAAGAGTGATTCTTGAAAGAGTGGGTCGTCAAGCGTACGTGCTTGTGTACCTATGTTCTTCAGCACGTCCAAGAGATATTGTACGAGCGAAAGGTTGAAGTTCTCGCCCGATGACATTTCCTGAAACAGGATTTCAAGTCCCTCGTCCTCTTTTTGGCAAAGCCATTTGCGGGAAGGGAAGAATATCTTCTTGTCATGAAGTTCGCTCATGAGTTCGGCATAAGCAGACGAGATGTACTGGGCGTAAGGATGGCGAAGCACATAGTTGACATAACGGAGACGATAGCAATCTCTATCCTTGTCATAGCCCAAGGTCTGCAGATCGGTTAGCGTTTGTATCAGACTGTAGAATGGAGTCTGCTGCAAGGGATAGCCTAATGTGATGTTGACACTCTCCACCTCCTCAGGTAAGGAGTGGATGACAGTAGGCAACAGACTCTCGTCTGCAAGCACGATGGCAGTGCTGCGCCCTTGCTTATATCGCTCGTTTTGCATCAGCCAGCTATGTATGTAGCGAGCCTGTATGTTATCGGTAGGAGCGCTAATATAGGTAATATCTTTGGTTGAATCAAAAGAGTCATACAACTCTGTATCAGATAAATAATCCAACTCGTTACCAAAAGCACTCATCAGCTGCCGGATGTAATATCCGGCCTCGTTGCCATCCTTCATATAGTATTTGTCGAAGTCCCAATAGAAGGCTGCCTTGCCCTCTCTCTGCAATCGTGAGCACAGCTTCTGCTCCACACATTGCATCATATTGAAGCCCACAAAGAGATATTTCTTGTGCCGGAACTCAAGCGATTCGTCTTCCACCACACGCCGATACAAGGCACCCTCGTAGGCAAGGTTCTGTGCCTCAAGGCGCTGATTGAAATTGGTATAGATGTCGTAGAAATGACTCCACAACTGTAGGAAGCGCTTTTTGAGTTCGGTGTTGTGGTCATCAGAGAAATTGCTGAAGAATTTCTTAATGATTTCCTTCTGCTCTTCGGTGAGGTAAGACACGTCATCGAGTTCATGGATGTCACTGAGGTTGGCAAAGAGCTGCCTGGCAGAAGCCATGTTCTTGTCCACATCATCGAAGTCTGCTATTAGCAGCTGCCCCCAGCCGTAAAAGTGGTCGAGTGTCTCTTCGATGCCAGTACACTCGACGAAAGACTTATGAAGATCGCATACCAACTTGATGGGGTCACCCACCTTCAGCGTAGTGTGCTGACGAAAGAGGTCGCTGATGGTGATATAGGTGGGGCTCCACAAAGGATGGGAAACCAGACGTGCCAACTGCTCGTTGAGAAACAGCGAGGCACGCTTGTTGGGGAATACGATGGCTATATCGCTCAGATTGTTGCCATATTTCTGTATGATGTCTTGGGCTACGTATGTCAAGAATGATTTCATATTCGTCGTTTTTATAATCTTGATGAAATAGAGTCGTTATGTCTTAGTCTGGGGTGTCAGAATTCCACCTTGACTATCTTGTTGGGATAGACATACCACAGATAGCCTTCTATCAGTGGATGATTGTCGTTTCCGTTGTCGGGATTTGCACTTTGGTTGGCCTCCATGCCTTCCAGCAACTGCATGTACTGTCTTACCTGTACGTGATGCTCGTCCTTGGGTTTACCGAACTTGAAGTCCACCACAATGGTCTTTTCACTATCCTTCATCACTCGGTCAGGACGATGTTCCACCACCTTGCCATGTTCCACACTCAGGATAGAGCACTCGTTGAAGAGTGTCCAGTGGGGAGAAAACCAATTCGCCACCTGCTGAGACTGCAGACGCTTGCGTATCATTGAATCCAAGTGCTTGCGTGAGAGATTCTCGTCGTAGAGCATTCCGTCTAATTCGAGTTGACGAAGGGCTTGCTCTATGTCGTCGGTGGTACGGATGGAGGAGAAGAGACTGTGCAGAATGGTACCCAACTTGATGTAGTACTTCTGCTGTTCCTCGTTCTCGTCGCCCTTTATGAAATCACGACTCTTGTTACTCTGCCGGAACTGAGGCATAGCAGGATTCACCTTCAGCTGCACAGCGATATTGGTGGCTTGCTGGCAAAAGACATTCTCCGATTTCTCCTTTTTCTTGTCTGTAGCATCAGCCTCCTCAACCTTAAGGGTTCCATATTCAAAAAGAATATCCTCGTCTTGCGAATTGGAAAGCGTTACAGATACATTGCCGCTGCTGAGTGTCTTCTCTACATCTGGTAGCACACTTTCTATCAGATAACTACGGAATTTTTCCTTGTCACGATGAGCAATAATGAAGAGTCCACGGCTGGCACGTGTGAAAGCCACATATAGCAGGTTCATGTTGTCTACCATGTTCTGCAGATGCTCGTGGTGGTAATCGTCCTCGTAGATGCTTCCCTTCATCTGTTTGGCGATGAAATCGACAGGAACCAATGGTATTTTGTTGAAAGGAGCCTCGGCTGGCGTACACCACAGGGTACCTTTGGATGTCTCCAACATCCAGTCGCAGAAAGGAATGATAACATAATCAAACTCCAGACCCTTACTCTTGTGAATCGTGACGAGGCGTATGCCGTTGAGCGCATCGCTATGTATGCTTTTCTCGTGCAGCGTATTGTCCCATTCCTTGATAAAAGAGTCTATATCGCAACAGTTGTCCTGCAGGTAAGCAGCCATCTGATCGTAGAAGGCGCAGATATAAGCACTCTGACTCTTCATCTCCTCTATGGTATCTAACTTTAGTTCAACAAAGAGGTTTTCCACTAAATCGAAAATAGGTTTCTGTAACAGGATATCACGCTGCTCCTCAATCTTTTTCACGATTTCATCGCTACCAAGGAAGGTGAGTGCGAACTTCTGAAGGGTAGCCCTGGAAATAGGATCATCGGGATGAATAAGCACACGTAACGCCGTAACAAGCGCATTGACCGCCTGGGATGCATCCAGACGGAAAGCCTCGTCGGAAACAAGAGGGTAAGGGCAACCATTGTTCATCAGAAATTCTGCCAAATCCTTAATGGTGCGGTTGGTTCTTACGAGGATGGCTATCTGACTGGGCTTTACACCCTGCTCTGTCAGTTGCATGATAGTTGCCATAGTTTCCTTCAGTGTGCGTTCTTTCCATTCTTCCTTGTTCAGGAGTTTAATCTGCACAAAGCCATTGGCAGGCTTGCCCGAAGGCACCCTCTGGGCTACGTCAGAGTATGCAATCTTCAGTTGTTCTGCCTCCTCGGGGGTATTCTCCTTGAGAGTCTGATATTCAGTTTCGGCAGCAGCTTTGAAGAATGCATTATTGAAATCGATGATGTTTTTTGCCGAACGATAGTTTGTATCCAAGGTCTTGATATCAAGTCGCTTGTCTCCAAACTGCTCTTGTATATTGTTAAGCAGTCGCCAGTCACCAGAGCGCCAGCGGTAAATGCTCTGCTTTACATCACCCACAATGAGGTTGCCTGCATCCTGATGACTCATGGTTTCATCGAGCAATACTTTGAAGTTCTGCCATTGTATGGTGCTGGTGTCCTGAAACTCGTCTATCATGACATGCTCCAATTGCGTACCTATCTTCTCAAAGATAAAAGGTGAGTCACTGTCCTGCATAAGCGAATGGAGCAGCGTCTGTGTGTCACTGAGCAAAAAACGGTTTGCTTCTTCGTTGAGTGCACGGACTTTCTTCTCTATACTTCCTAAAAGGCGCAACTGGTTGAGGTTGCGCAGGGTGAGGTCTGCACTCTTGTAAAGACGCAACAACTTTGGGCGCTTCTCTTCAGAATAGCGCAATAATGGTGCAAGGGTATTGCATACCAGATTATAATTAGGTGAACCTGGCTGTGCATCTGCCGCACTCATCCAGTTATGCTCGTCCTCCATGGCTGACACAACACGATTGCCAACGAGTTTTTCATCGTCGAAAAGTCCGTCTCTCAATTTGATGAAATAGCTGCAGACACCTGTTTTGCCATACGAGAAATCCGAAACAGTGAGACCATTCTCATTGAGTGAATCAAAGAAGGTAGCTGCTATCTGCGCAAAGTGTTCCTTGGCATCCTGTTTCATTTTCCTGAGCTCGGCAGTGAAGTTTTTGAAAAAGTCTTCCTTTTCCATCACTTCATTGAGCGACTTGGCGGCACTCTTGTAATAATCGCGGAAGATATTTTCACCAAAACTCTTGATTTCACCGATCACGTTCCAACTTTTGTCATCAGCCATATTCGACTTGATATAGTCCATGATCCAGTGCAGAAGCCTGTCGGTCTGCCCCAGATCCTCAATCAGTTGATCTACAGCCTGTTGCTCCACCTGGTAGTCGTTGAGTCCTATGCGAAGGTTGGCGGTAAGGTCGAGCTCACGTGCCAGGTTACGAAGCACACTCTGGAAGAAAGTATCTATTGTTTCAACGCGAAAGTAGTTGTAGTTGTGAATGAGCAGGCTGAGTGCAGTACCGGCATTCATCTCTATCTGCTCCTGCGTGAGATGGGGCAAAGCTTTCTTTATCTGTTCCAGATAACCATGCGATTCCTCGAGTCCATGGGCAATACCATATAGCTGGCTGAGGATTCGTGTTTTCATTTCTTCAGTGGCTTTATTGGTGAAAGTCACTGCCAGGATGGTGCGATACGAATGTGGGTTGGCAATGACTAAGGTCATATATTCCCTGGCCAGCGTGAAGGTTTTGCCAGAGCCGGCACTTGCCTTGTAAACGGTGAGTTGTGAATTCATATATATTATAATGTAAGAATGTTTGTTTTAAAGAATGTCTATCTGTAAGTATTCGATTCTTCTACCAGTTGCGGAAAAGCTCAAAGTCGAACTTGCAGCCTACGCCATAGAACTTGGCATTTTTGAAACCGGCAAAGACTCCGATAGAAAAGAGGCGGGTGCTGAATCCATAGCCCCATTCGGTATAGGGATGCAGCTTTTCTACCAATAAGGCATTGACATAGAAGCGCTCTGCCTCTACAAATCTGCCCACCAAGGGCACCCAGGCGGCAAAGATTATCGGATTTTCGTAGGTGAAGTTGCTGCGTACGTAGTATTCAGAAGAGTTGTACCACTCTGAGGGCAACAGTTCGAACGAACCGCTCCAGTCGTCATTCCATCCTCCTGGAATGTAGTTGTCATTGAAATTGGAGTAGTCGATAAAGTACCAGTGAGAACCTCGCATGGTATAGAATCCTGCTCCAAGTCGCGCAGAGTACAACTTTCGACGGCTGGCGTAGAAGATGCCCTTGGCATCAGCCTCAATACGCTCATAAGGTATGTTTGAGCCCATGAACCCCTTGATGCTACGCTCATAATCGGCCGTGACAGACACTCCTTTAGGCCCCCATGGTCGCCATATCAATCCAAAAGCAGGGGCTACGGAGCGATATTTGGAAGGATAGCCATACGATTCGTAGAATTCTGGATGAATCGCCCTGCGATGGTGTGCCACTATTCCTGCTTCAAATCCCCACTTGGGACTAAACATCCAGTGGTTTGTGAGACGGAAATAGCTGTCGGTAAACTCGGTGTAATTGTCCTTATTTACTGTTATCTCCTCATCGTCATCCCTCTTGATGTCCAGTATGTTGCGGGCTATCACGTTGGTATTGATGCGATTGCCCTGTCCGTATACCATCTCGAGATAGCCGTCGTGCTTGGCATTATAGTTGAAGGTAGCCGGAATATTGAAGTACAGTTGCTGCAGCTTAAAACTATAACCAGCCCTGAACCGCACACCAAGCTGTATGTTGTCGTTGAAGGAATAAGAACTTCTGATGTCAAACTTGTAGATGAGTCCCTTGCGCTTGGTATAGCCCATGTATAGAGGGTTGAGGATAGGACTCAGACGTACATATCCTTGGCTTTCCTTGCCAAAGTCCTGCTGTATTCTGTTCACCATGTTGTCGCCTACGATGTCCCATAGCACATCCTTGGCAAAGTTGCGCTTTTTCTTGGTACTGTCGGCCAGGCTGAGCGAGTCGCGACGGCTCTTCTCCTTGAAATATTGCTCATAGATGAGTTGCTCCTGCTCGTTGAGGAGAACAGGGCGCACTTGCGACATAAGGGTGGTGTCAGCAGCGTTGTTGAGCGTGTCAGAAAGCACCTTGGGCAGATTATAGTAAGAACTGAGCATACCGGTGATGTTGTTGCCCATAAACCTGAAATTGGCTTTCAGGTTGCATCTGTCGGGCAGAAGAGAGCGGTAGCCTTCGTTGCCCATGACGATGGATATAAAGAAGCGGGTCATATCGTACTCGCCCTCAAAGTCGACCAGATATATTTTTCCTGTCTTGCTGTTTACCACAGCCTTGGTTTCCACCATCTGCGTGTTCTTAATTTTTGGGTAGGCGTATACCTGGGCCTTGTCGAACGGCAAAGCGGTGACCCGATAGGTGTAGAACCTGCGGTTGGCTCGATGGAAAGGGGAGAGGATATTGTTGTGAAAAAGGTTCTCGCCAAAGACATTGGGAGTTACATAAGGAAGAATATATGACATGATGTTACGGCGATGTGGAACAGTGCTGACATGGAGCAGACGCTGGTCGGTGAACTTGTCGTTCTGCATCGTTATCTTGGTATAGTATTCGCTGATAAAGTGGCGTCCTGTGCCATGGGCGATGGCATACATCGAAGGTACGAGCATCAAGGTGGCGTTGCGCTTGTTAGTGTGCATCTGCATCTTGGTGTAAGAATACGATTGTGAACCATGCAATCCTGTGGTATCGGTACGTTTGGCATAGGTAAAAACCAAGTTAAGCACCGAATCACGAAACGCAACATTCGGTGCTTTCACTTTAGCCTTACACCCCAAAGGCGATGCCAAAAGGAAGGCTATGAGCAAATATTTATAAAACGACACCCTGTTAGCCAAGGTATTTCATCAAGATTTTAACATATCCAGACTCTCTGAGTTTCGAGATACTCTTTTCGCGAATCTGGCGCACACGCTCACGGGTAAGCCCCATCTTGTCGCCGATTTCCTCCAGACCTTTCTCTGGCTCTCCAATACCGAAACAAGCACATACTATCTGTCGCTCACGCTCCTTGAGTACCTGACCGAGAACCTGTTTCAGTTCCATTGCCATACTCTCGTGATCTACCTGCTTGTCTGTACGACTGTCATCGCCACTCGACATCACATCGACCATGGCATTATCATCGTCGTCTCCAAATGGAGCATCGATACTCACGTGATGGCCACTTGCAGCCATACTCTGTGATATCTTCTCCTCATCCACACCTGTGCGGTCAGCTATTTCCTCCACACTGGGACGACGGAGATTCTCCTGCTCAAACTTGTTGATTTCGTGGTTCACCTTATTGAGTGAACCTACCTGGTTGAGGGGGAGTCTGACGATACGGCTCTGCTCAGCAATGGCCTGAAGGATACTCTGTCGAATCCACCATACGGCATAAGAGATAAACTTAAAGCCACGAGTCTCATCAAAACGCTCTGCAGCCTTAATAAGACCGATGTTGCCCTCGTCGATGAGGTCGGTAAGCGTGAGCCCTTGATGCTGATACTGCTTGGCGACAGATACCACAAAGCGCAAGTTGGCTTCTACCAACTTATTCTTGGCACGCTCACCGGCACGACCACCTTTCTTGATGGCCTGAGCAAGTTCTATCTCTTCCTCAATGGAAACCATAGGTGCACGACCAATCTCAACGAGGTACTTGTCGAGAGCCTCGCTGTTGCGGTTGGTGATGCTTTTCTGTATCTTAAGTTGTCTCATTCTCTATACTTTCGCCTAATTTGCGCAAATATAGTAAAAAAATGCATTCGTTGTTATTTTTAATAACTAACTTTAACACAATTATTTAACAACCTCATTCTGAAGAAATTTCTGATAAGCGTCACGATAGCCATTAAAAACATTGATATCTACATGTCCACGGATACCACTTACTCTTCCGTCTGGACATAACTGCCACAAAACCAGCCTGATATCTGGTTTATACTCGCCATATCGGGCTATCCATATGCGATAGTTCCGCTTCAGATCAGGCGCATATTTCAAGTAACGGTTCACAAACATCTGACTGATATAAAGTATCGGCCTTGTGCCTGTTTGGCGTTCCACATATCTCAGCCATGCCCTTACTTGTGTAAACATAGCGTCTGGTCCGCCCATCTGCTTAATCTGCCGTGGTGTCGGTTCCAGGTCGAGTACGGGTGGAAAATCACCCCTTCTTACCAGAGCATGCTTCATAAACTTGCGGGCCTGTGCCAGTCCGGGCTTACGAGGCGAGAAGAAATGATAGCTTCCCACCCTGAAACCATGCGCCTTTGCTGCCCGATAGTCTTTACGGTAATAGGGATTGAGCAGGGAGGCTCCTTCCGTACACTTGATATAGATGAAGCTGATGGGATAGCTTATACTTCCACTGACTGTCTTGCGACTGATGTTGCCCAAGTGGGTAATACGCAACTTACTCCATTGGATGGGGTATTTCTTCTTACCTATAATATGCTGATATTTAGATATATCTATGCCGTATATTCTATCATAGGTATAGACAAGACGCTCGCCACGATAACGGTCGTTTTTCCATTCTCCCACGCAGAGTTGTTTGCCAGACTCAATGCCAAATCCGAATCCATCACGATGTCCATGTTTCCATTGTCCTTCATAGTGCGACCCGTCATTTCCCATCCACGTACCATGACCATGAGGATGGAACAGAGAGTCTCGCTCGCCTGTATAGATACCTGCAGAGTCTGCCTGCATTACCTTCACAAAGGACTGGCAGAAAGGCACGACGTCCATCTTTATTCCATAGAAGGCACTTCGCTGATTAATGGCACAGGCAGAGTCGGGCAGGGCTTGCGATGACAGGCGAAAGTAGTTCATGCCTTTCTGCATATCGTGCTTCTCAAATTGGCATGACTGACTTGACAGCTGACGACTTGACAACTGACTGATGTATAAAACTTTGTAAGACAACTGTCTTACGATTCGAAGCGAGGTAGTGTCGACTGTATGATGCAGAGAATCCAGTAGTTTTTTAGCCTTTTCGAACCGAACTTTCTGCTGTTCTGCGTAATCTGCAATCATGCCATAGCCTTCGTCGCGTACATTGTGCGAATGTGTGTAATAATCTATTTCATGAAGTGTCCATTTGGCATTCTTGTAGATGGTTTGCAACGAGTCTATTTGTGCATGATATACCTGCTGAGGTGTCATTCCCTGATAACGTTTATATCTTATAGCCGCATTGTCCTCGGCAAGTAAAAGTCCCTTGCAGGAAGGTAGCAAGTCGTATTGATTGACGAAGAAGGCATCCAGTTTTGTGGTGTCATTACCTAAGTCGAGCAGTATCTTATTGCCTGCTCTAAGCTCATAATGACAGCAAACATCAACAGTAGCCTTGGCACGCATCCATCTTTCCTGAGTCATGTGGTAGCAAGACCATACATACCAGCCGCAGCTCATGACAACCAACAGAAGTGACAGGATTGCGATGACAGCCTTGTTTTTCTTACTTAAATGAAACATTACTTTCTCTCCTCATATTTAATTGTACACCTCCTGAAGTTTTGCAAGTTTTGCCCCACACGCGCCTAGAAGGGGCAGAAGCTCTTAGCCCGTACATAAACCACTTGCGAAACTTGAGTACACCTCTTATACCTTATTTCCGCAACACTATAATTTAATATTTTTTATAAGCACCTGAGCAACAGTAAGTTGTTCGGGATTTTGTCACGCCAGAAATTTCACTTATCTTAGTGTTGCAAAAAATATAAAATAAAACTCTGAATGACATGGCAAAAATACAAATAAAATCTGAGAAACTCACTCCTTTTGGAGGAATTTTTTCTATTATGGAGCAATTTGATGCTCTTTTAGCTCAAACTCGATTGCAGTGAAAAAGTTACCATTTTCCCAACGCTGGGAAAATGGTAAGAGATTAGAGATTTTTTTCGAATTGTTTCAATACATCGCATCGGGTGGTATATTGATCCACAATTTCCGGATGCTGATGACAGAACTTGCTCCATTCCATCATAGCCTGATATTGAGCGGATTGTGGCTGTAGAAGCTTCTGCTCTTTCCAGTTGGCATCATAGGTAATCTTAAACCATGGGTCAATACCAATGGATGAGAGGGCATAGAGCGAATGATAGCGAAGCGTGAGATTGCTGCTTTGCTTGCTTATCTTGAGATAGTCTTGAGCGATAGCTGCGAAATCGGCTTCGCCTGTGCGGGCACTATCGGCTACACTCTTGCCATAATGGGTAAGATACCAGCAGTCACCATAGCAGGATGCCTGATAGTAACGAGTGGCAAGTTCGTAGGCAAGTTTCTCTCTGGATTCACCTTCACGAGCCACATTGTATTGGCCGATGAGTTGGTTCATTTCCTGGCAGAATTTCCACTTCGGGTTCTCCTTTAGGTGTGCATAACTGCCCTGGATGCTCCACATGTCGGAATCATTCACCTTCTTGTGGTTGAACCAGTAAGGTACGGAGTAGCTTCGCTTTTCGGCGTAGAAACTGATGGCCTGGTTGTTGATGAACTTCAGGGATACATCTTTCTGCCAACAGGCTGCTTCGCCAAAGTTACCCTCGGCAAGATACTTGGTTCCTATCATATCCTTGAAGAAATCGGCACTGCGATAGAGCGACTGGCATACGTATTGCTCGAAGGCATCCTGATGAGAAGATGTGATGAAGCGATAGTAATCGGCAAGCTGCTGCGCAGAGAGCGAGTCGAGACGAAAGGCGTATTCTGATGAATAAAGATAACGGCTGATGTATTCTTCATCCTGTTGATCCTTGTAGAAGGTTCGCATGTAGGCATCCATCATGCCATACATCGCAGTGGCCATGCTTTCGTAATTCCTGCCATCTTCCTGCCGGTCTTCCTTTTTTGCCTTGTCTGCCATTGTCTTGAACCGATTGTACAGGGCGCGGTAAGCCACACGTTCCTTCACCTCTACATAGTGAATGTCGGGATTGGTAAAATCATCATTTTTCGGGTTTTCTCCCTTTGTTCTTGTGCTTTCTCCCTTCGCTCTTGTGCTTTCTCCTTTTGCCATCTCGTTGAGCCATTTGAATTCGCCGACAAGATATTGTGGGTAATCGCTATCCACCTGTACATTTCGGGTAGAAACTAAAAGTCGGATGGCTCTTGCATTGTCTTTCATTCTCTGTGTGCCATCTAACGTAATGGCTTCGGTGCTTTCCTTCCATGCTTCTTGCTGGTGGCCATAAAGGTAATGGAGCATGGCGGTGGCAGAACGCCACAGGCAAGGATTCTGCGTCTTGTTTTCGGCGATGACCTTATTGGCGAAAGTGATGAAGCTGAGGGCCTCTTTCTGATAGATAACCTTGGCGCCAATTTCCTCAATCCATTCCTTGTTTATTGGGTTCTGGTTGCGGCTGTCTATCGTCTGCTGACAGTTGTTTACGAAATCCTGCACCAGATAGGTGAGCATTGCCGAGTTCGGATTCTTGAAATAAATGCTCTGGATGCCTGCAAGATTGCGATAGTTTCGGGCGAGCACTCTGATGCTTGCCATATCTCCCTGCTCGGCATAGATTTCGAGTGCCTGGTGATGTTTCCCTGTTTTCCACAAGGCTCGGGCATAAATGTTGCGCATCGCCTCCCGCCATGGTGATTTCGGAAGTCGGGAGGCGATGGCATTCCAATAGGTGATGTTCTGCTGGTGGAATCCCTTCATCATATTAGTACGCATGCGGAGCAAGGCGTATTGGCTCTTGAGTTGGGTGCCTTTATAAATTTTGGAGGCATTGTTGAGCCGGGTCAGCGATTGCTGAATCTGTAGCCGTTCTTGCTTCGAGGCGTAGTTCCAGGCATTGGGATTCAACTTCTCGCAGGCATCCAGGTAGGCATTCAGGCTTCCCAAGTAAGAAAGCATTCCTGCATCTTTCTTGTGTTTGGCTACTTTCAGAATATCCTCCTTGTTCCATCTGTAGAAGGATAAGTTGACGGAGGATGTATTGCCGGCATACTTCTGCCAGTAGCTGGCGATGTCGTAAAGATACGCCGGCGAAGTCTGGTCGCGATTGAATACGCTGAACATATAGTAGTTGTGATCCGAATATTCGGAAACGCAGGCATTGGAGTGAGTGCTAAATGCTGCTGCCATTACTCCTATGATTAAAAATCTTTTCATAATTTTCTGAGTTAAATCGTTTGATATTATCTGTGTTGAGGTCGAAGAGGATGACTTCTTTGTTGATATTGCTGTTTTGGTGGTTGATACTCTTGATGGCTTCCATAATGTCGGTAATCTCGGGCTTTCTTACCACGATGCTATCGCCTGGCAAAACAGGGAAATCATCATCTGCATGCATGATGCCTATGAACTTTCCTTCTCTGAAGAGGATGCGCCAGCTGAAGAGTGGATAGGCGGCAGAGAGCGGCAACGGATAACTGCCCAGATGCTGGATGTAAGGAACTACATCCTTCATGTCGAGTATCGGCTTTTGGCAACTTAGCTGTTTTACATCGCCCGTATTATACATCATCAGGATGCCTCTATCCACAGGGGGTGGAGTCATCGAGAGCTGGTGTAACCGTATGGTAGCAGACAGCTTTATCTTCTTGGCTTTGGCTTTCACTCTTAGTTTTTCGAGGAAATCGAAGTAAACTTTTTGGGTTGATGCCGTCCAGTCGCAGTCTATCTGAATCTCCTTTACTCGCTTTACATCGTTGGCTTCATTCATCTGAAGGATGCGAAGAAGGATTTTGTCGGCTAGGTATTTACCCATTTTCTCGTTTGTTTTCAAACAATCGTTGACGATATAAACAACGGGTATTATTTCGATGCCTTCCGGTATCAGAGATTCATGTGTTTTCCCCTTACTATTTTCTTCAAAAGTGTTGAAATACAGGGTAGCATTGGGCATGATTTCTCCATCTGCATCCTTTACCACATCGAAGTATCTCACGTAGATACGATTAATGTGGTGCTTTTGGATGAAGTTCATCTTGTTGCTGTCCAATTGCCATGTAGTGCTCCAATAGTAGGCAGAGCGTAAGTCTTTCTCAGCTTTGCCTTGTGAACAGGATGTGAAGCCGATGGTAGCGGATAAGGCAAGCTGCAAAAATGCCAATGTTATATGATTCCATTTTCTTCTCATCATTTCTTGAACCTTATTTCCGCAACACTATAATTTAATATTTTTTATAAGCACCTGAGCTACAATAAGTTGCTCAGGATTTGTCATGTCAGAAATTTCACTTATCTTAGTGTTGCAAAATAAATAACAAATAAAACTCTGAATGACATGGCAAAAGTACAAATAAAATCTGAGAAACTCACTCCTTTTGGGGGAATTTTTTCGATTATGGAGCAATTTGATGCTCTTTTAGCTCAAACCATAGATTCCACCTTGGGATTGAGATGCACTATGTTTGGTTATCAATATAGCGAGATTCTACGCTCTCTGATGTGCGTATATCTTTGTGGTGGCTCATGTATTGAGGATGTTACAACTCACCTGATGAAACATTTGTCTCTTCATCCATCTCTTCGTACTTGCAGCGCTATTTGAGGTTATATAAATAAGGTGTAGCTTCTCATATCATAAAGGTAAATACAAAGTTATAATAAAATAACATCTTTGCAAGTTTTTCCTCAAAAAGTTTATCTATGACTTTAATACCCGATGAGAATATTAACAGATGATGTGCACAGACCATAAAAAGAAGATGTAGTATTAAAAAAACAGAACCCAATCATCTCGATTGAGTTCTGCATACCTTGAAAACATACTTATACTATTATCTGTCACCTAAAGAATCACATAATACTTACTTAACTAAAAAACCTTGTAAACTTTATGACATCCATCGTATGAGTCAAGTTCTTATTAGAGCACTTTTAATGTAATGCAAAGATAATCAACATTAACAAAAAAGGCTTGTAATATGAAAGAAACAATTCTTTGTGATTTGTAAAATCTTAAAAAAATACCTTTTTATCCATGCCATCACATCAAAAAATGATAGTCAAAAGCCCAAAATAACGGTTTGTTATAACTGATAATCAGAATTTTGCATTTTTGAAACATCTTTTTTGAATTATGACAAAGCTTTTCGGATAATTTGCGTAACTTTGCAAAAGATTAGCAAAAGATTATCAAAAGATCTCTGCAAGATAAGTTATAAACCAAACCTACCAATATGATGTCACCCAACTTGTTTTACCAAGATTTTTTGCTGTGCATAGGAGTGGCAAGTCTGATTTTCGGACTGTTTCTTCTCTTCTTTAAGGCACCAGCCAACAATATTTACCAACCTTACCGACGTTCAAAGAGTCTTTTGGCGGCAGGCTATCTTGTCATGAGCCTCAACATTATGTTTTGGGGCATCACTTTCGATGATAGGTTTACCAAGCCCGATGTGTTGGATATTTACAACGAGATCATCGCCATTTATCTGCTCTACATTATATTCAACTATGCGCTCTGCAATCTTCTGGACCATCACTATCTTACCCGTCGCCGGCTGTTGACGGATGCCTTCAGATGGGTGGGAGTCATGGCGATAAGCGCCTTGTCAATGTTGCCACTGTTCGAGAAGATAAGATGGGGAATTGCAGCATTCATCTCGTTCCTGCTTATCGAATACATCGTAAGTTTCCTTTATAAGTTCCGCAAACTTTACCTGCACAACGACAAGGTGATGGCCAACTATTTCGCTGACGATAAACGCAGATTTGTGGCATGGACCAACCGACTCATCTTACTCATGGTGGTATATGGCCTGCTGGCATTTATTTCTATTTTCCAGGGAATATGGTTCAACTTCTTTTTCCAATGCTATGCTTTGGTCTTCAATTTCTTCGTTGTCATCAGTTTCCTGAATCACTGTCAGCCCTATGGCGACATAGAAAAAGCCTATATGGAATGGGAGGAACAGGAGAAGTCTGTCTGTCAGCCGGAAATAACCCACAGCAAAGTGGTGTATCACCTGTTGGAGAGCAAACTGAAAGTCTGGGTTGCGCGGGAGAAATATACCGAGCCCAACCTTACCCTCGATTCTCTTTCCACCTATGTGGGAACCAACCACACTTATCTCTCACGCTTTCTCAAGGAGACTCATGGCGTGAGTTTCAGCGAGTGGGTTTCGGGCTTGCGTGTGTCGAAGGCCAAGGAGCTGATGCGGAAGAATCCCAAGGACAAACTCGAAAACGTGGCTTATCTCTCGGGATTCTCTTCTCTCTCTTATTTTTCTAAAGTTTTCTCTCATTTGGAGGGTGTCTCGCCTGCCCGTTGGCGCGACAGCATGTCCTTATAGTCTGACGGTGTGTCATTGAAGAACAGGGCAAACTGTCTGTTGAAAGTAGAGCGCGACGAGAAGCCTGCCATCTGTGATACGTCATTGACACTCAGGTCGAGGTCGGTTCTTTCGAGCAGTTGTGAGGCATAGCGCAGTCGATAACGCGTGATAAACTGGCTAATGGTGAGTCCGCCTCCATAACGTTTGATGGCATTGGCCAGATAAGTGCGGTTGGTACCTAAGCTCGCAGCAAGGTCTTCGGGCTTAAAGTCGGGACTGGCATAAGGCTTATCTTCATCCATCAACTGACAGATACGTACAAAGAGACTTTCCTCCTTGCTGAGTTTGGCCTGCGGTTTGTTTTCCAGTTCCGACAGGAGCGTACGTTCCTGTAGGTGGAGTCGCCTCACAATCGCAGACAAACGTCTGAGCTTATGGCGAAGATCACGTATGTGAAACAAGAGCACCACAATGCACAGCAAAAGGCTAATGCTGACGAAGTGATTACTGATGAAATTCATGTTGATATATATTCTATTTGTAGTATCTGGTTTGTGGAGTCATCAATGCGGAAGTCATCAGCAGTTCTTCTGCCTATCAACCATACGATGCGCTGACTGGCATCCTCTACCACCAACTGTTCTTCCTTCTCGAAGGCATTGCATTTGATGTCTGTTAAGAAGTCGCTTACCAGTTTGCTTCCTTTCATACCGAAAGGGTGGAAACGGTCGCCAGGGATGGTCCTTCTTAAGGTGAGAGGAAACTCTACTTTGTCGGCATCAAGGGTTGCCACCATCGGTTTCCTGCTCGGACAGAAGTCTGGAGTTCTGGCATGGCTTTCCACCTTGATATATTGTCCTTCTGCACAACTGTATTTACCCGTTTCCGGTATCTTGAGAGCACAAGACTGCTTGCCCTTCTCCAAGGCTTTGATGAGAATAGCATTACGATCGATAACCACCTGATGTGTAGACGATTGCCATCTTTTGCCTACAGCATCTATACTGTTAAGGATTTCCAGGATAGAGGTTCCCAGGAAGTGATAGGGAGAGAGCAGGGCGTGGAGCACAAACTCAGGACTTGCCTTCGACAGCAATTCCTCCTTGCTAATGGCTGTGATACCCTTGCTGTCGGTCTGGGTAAGACGGCTGTCCGACAAGGCTGCAATGAGCATCTTGTTGGCTTCAGCCAGATGGGTTGCCGTAGTTGCAATGCTGTCGGAAACCGAAGGATTGATGGTGCGAAGCAGGGGCAGAACCTGCAGTCTGATCTTGTTGCGCACTACATCGGGGACCAGGTTTGTACTGTCTGTCACATAGTCCTGTTGCTGCAGAGACAGATACTCCAGAATATCCTCACGGCTCACATCGAGCAGCGGACGCAGTACGTGTCCGTTTCGAGGAGCGATGCCTGTCAGTCCGTTGATGCCCGTGCCCCTTATCAGGTTGATGAGGAGTGTCTCCACGCTGTCGTCGCGATGATGAGCCACGCAGACACCCTGCGCCTCCAAGTCCTGGATGAGCTGCTCGAAATAGCGATAACGCAGTTCGCGAGCCGCCATCTCGATGCTTACCTTATGGAGCGAGGCATACTGTTCTGTATCGAAGTGTATGCGATGTAGGGGCACGCCAAGACGTTCGCAGAGTGAGACGCAGAACTGCTCATCGCGTACCGACTCGCTGCCACGAAGGTGGAAGTTGCAATGACAGGCCTCTGTCTTATAGCCCAGATGGAGAAGCGCCAACAACAGCGATACGCTGTCGGCACCTCCCGACAAGGCTATAAGGCATGGTTTGTCCTTGTCCAGCAACTGATGCCGGGCAATAAACTGCTCTACATTCTGTTCGAAACGAGATATATTCATTTACTAATAACTTTCGCTGGGTTCAGAAGTTAAAGAAGCTGTGTTTTCAAGAATTCCTCAGCACGCTCAAGGTCCTGTGGTGTATCAATGCCAACGGTCTCAACATCAGTGGTTCCCACCTTTATCTTGAAGCCATTCTGCAACCACCGCAACTGTTCCAGACTTTCGGCTATCTCAAGCGAGCTTTGTGGCAGTTGGGTAACCTGACGCAGTACGTCCTTGCGATAGGCATAAATGCCAAGATGTTTCAGGAAAGGGTAGTGAGTGAGCCAGGAAGACTTTTCTTTTCCTCGTACATAAGGGATGACACTGCGCGAGAAATACATGGCGAAGCCCATATTGTCGACTACGATTTTCGGACTGTTGGGATTCAGTACAGCCTCCATACTCTCGAAAGGTTTTCCGAGTGTGGCTATCTGTGTGGTAGGATCGTCAAAACAATGGCAGATGGTGTCGAGCTGGTTTTTTGCCACAAAGGGCTCATCGCCCTGAACGTTTACCACCACGTCCCATTCGCCTCCTATCTTTTCGATAGCTTCCTCTATACGGTCGGTACCGCTCTTGTGGTCGGTGCGTGTCATCACCACCTGACCGCCAAACGCTTTCACAACATCATAGATGCGTTCGTCGTCAGTGGCGACATAAGCAGCCTCGAGCACGGCAGCCACCTTCTCGTAAACATGCTGAATGACAGGTTTGCCACCCAGCAGGGCCAATGGTTTGCCCGGGAAACGCGTAGAAGCGTAGCGGGCTGGAATGATTCCTATAAACTTCATAATCGTATATCTTTATGTTTTTAAATTCTTCAACTGTCTTTGGGTTCAGAACATTTCTCCTTCCTGTCTGTCTACCTTTCTGATTTCCTTCAGGAAGATCTCGCCATATTTCTTACGTTTGTACTCGCCGATACCATGGATCATTCCAAATTGCTCCATGGTGCGCGGCTTGACTGAAGCAAGTTCGTGCAGCGACTGGTCGGAGAGCACGATGTAAGGAGGATAGCCCTGTTCGTCGGCAAGCCGTTTGCGAAGTTGCCGCAATCTTTCAAAGAGCGACCCTTCTGCAGCCTTCGGCTTCTTCGACGACACCTTTCGTGCATGGACCACGGGTATCTCGTCAGTCTTTTTCTGCAGTAGTACCAACTGCACGGGCATCTCACCCTTCAGCACACGCCATCCCTGAGGAGTAACCTTCATCGCTCCATGCTCGTTGTAAGCCACCTCGAAGAATCCCATCTGCAACATTTGCAACAGATAGTCCTGCCAGTCGCGTGCGAGATGGTCTCTTCCTGCACCGAAGGTCTTCAGGGCATCATAGTGGTTCTTCACGACAGCAGGCGAGTGTGTTCCACGCAAGATATCTATGCAGGTACCGATATGTATCTTCTCGCTGGCACGCACCACAGCACTGAGGGCTTTCTGCACCAGCACTGTTCCGTCGAAGGTCTGTGGCGGATGGGCACACACATCGCAATGTCCGCAGTCGTGGGTGGCTTCCTCGCCGAAGTAGTTGAGCAGGATTCTTCGTCTGCATACCCTCGACTCGGCATATTCCTGCATACGCTTCAGTTTCTCCATGTTCACCTCTTTCTGTCCGCTTTCCTCCGCAAAGGAACGCAGTTGGATGACATCTGCCATCGAGTAGAACAATACCGTGTCGGCAGGAGCCCCATCCCGTCCGGCTCGGCCTATCTCCTGATAGAAACTCTCAATGCTCTTGGGGAGGTTGTAGTGGATGACCCATCTCACATTTCCCTTGTCTATACCCATGCCGAAGGCTATGGTGGCGCATACCACCTGAACCTGGTCCATCTTGAATCGTTCCTGCACCGAAGCCCTTTCCTCAGTGCTCAGACCTGCATGATAAGCCGCGGCATTGATACCTTTCTTCTTTAGCTCCATCGCCACCATCTCAGTATTCTTGCGCGAAAGACAATAGATGATGCCTGCTTCGCCAGGATGGACGTTGATAAATCTATAGATATAATGCAGTTTCTCCTGTTTGGTTCCGCCGCGTCTCACCGAAAGACTCAGGTTGGGACGGTCGAAACTGCTGACGAATGTCTTGCCATTCAGGTGCAGTTGCTTCACGATGTCCTGTCGTGTTATCTTGTCGGCCGTGGCTGTAAGGGCAATGATGGGCACATGGGCGAAATGCTCTCTGATGGTTCCCAACTGCGAGTACTCGGGTCTGAAATCGTGTCCCCACTGGCTGATGCAGTGGGCCTCATCGATGGCAAATAGCGAAATCTTGATGTTGCTGAACAGGAAAGGTATCTCGCTGATCAGTTTTTCGGGCGAGACATAAATCAGTTTCAGGTCACCCGACATACATCTGCGGCGTATGATCATCTCGTCGGTGGAGTCGTTGTTGCTGTTCAGTTCGGCAGCAGCGATACCGTTGGCCTTGAGCGTTTCCACCTGGTCGTGCATCAAACTGATAAGCGGCGAGACAACGACAGCCGTTCCTGGCATGGCAAGGGCAGGAATCTGATAGCAGATACTCTTGCCTCCACCTGTCGGCATCAGCACAAGACAGTCGTTGCCCTGCATCACCTCACGGATGATTGCTTCCTGGTTGGGTCGGAAGAAATCATATCCGTAGTAGTTTCTCAATAGGTCGCTTATTTGCATTTTTATGATAATTTCTGGCAAAGGTAATGATTTTTTTATAAAAAATAAGCAAGATATTTGATAAAATGGGATAAATTCATTATTTTTGCAAGCCTAAATGTAAAACTTTCGTACGTACGTTGCAAAACAACGGGTCACTACGGGTGAAATCCATGTTTTTTATCGTACAGACTAATGATGAATAAACATACAAAACAAATATGGCAAAATATAATATCAGAGAATACAAAGAGTCGGGGGCAAGCTATCAGGAAAGCATCAATCCCGATATACTGGATGAATTGCACACCAAGATACTGAACATTCTGCTCATCCAGAGGAAGTTTATGGACAAGGACTATTCGGCCAAGAAACTGGCACAGGACCTGAACACCAACAGCCGATATGTGTCGGCTGTATGCAATGTGAAGTTCCACATGAACTATGCCACACTCATCAACAAGTACCGAATCGACGAGGCCATGTCGATACTCATCGACCGCCGCTACCTGAAACTCAACATGGAGGATGTTGCTTCCATGGTGGGCTTTGCCAACCGTCAGAGTTTCTATTCAGCTTTCTATAAACAGAATGGTACCACTCCACGCGACTTCCGCATGGAATACCTTCATCTACACCCAGAACTGAAGAAAGAGAAGAAGAAAAAATAAGAACATCAACATCACATCATGCACGACAATCAGTTTAAGTATAGTGACGAGCGCTTTGCCGACCTGCAAATGCTGCGCTATCGCCTGAATGGTTTCGAGAGCCTTTCGCTCTCTCAGAAACTGTACATCTTCTGTCTGGCCAAAGCCACTCTGATGGGACGCGACATCACCTTCGACCAGCAGGGTAAGTACAACCTGCGCATACGCAAAACCCTCGAGGCCTTATACCTATATTATAAGGTTCGCGAGGAGGCTGAGAGTGACGAGTTTCAGAAAATCGTTGTCTATCTCAAGAGAGTATGGTTCTCAAGCGGCATCTATCACCACTATGGTTGCGAGAAGATGAAGCCCGACTTCAGCGAGGAGTACTTCTATCAACTCATCGACGGCATGGACGAAAAACTGCTGCCACTGAAGAGAGGAGAGACAAAGGAAGACCTGCTCGACGAGCTCGTACCGGTAATCTTTGACGACTCGGTATTGCCCAAACGTGTCAACCAGACTGACGGCGAAGATTTGGTGAAGACATCGGCTTGCAACTTCTATGAGAATGTGACGCAGGCTGAGGTGGAGCGATTCTATGCCAAAATGAAGGAAAAGGGCAACGAAGAGGCTCCCTCGTACGGACTGAACTCTAAGCTCACCAAGCGCAATGGCGAGATGATAGAGCTGGTGTGGGCTGAGAACGGCATGTATGGTGAGGCCATACGCGAAATATCTTCATGGCTCCGCAAGGCTCAGAAGTATGCCGAGAACGAACAGCAACGTCATGTCATCGACCTGCTGCTGAAATACTACCATACGGGCGACTTGGCTGTTTTCGATCGCTACAGCATAGCCTGGGTAGAACAGCAGGAGGGTATGGTCGACTTCGTCAACGGCTTCATTGAGGTGTATGGCGACCCACTGGCACTGAAGGGTACCTGGGAGGGAATCGTTGAATACAAAGACCTCGAGGCCACAAAGCGAACCCAGACCATCAGCAGCTATGCCCAGTGGTTTGAAGACCATTCGCCTGTTGACCCACGCTTCCGCAAGCCTGTGGTAAAGGGCGTCACTGCCAACGTCATCTGTGCAGCCATGCTCGGAGGTGATGAATATCCCGCCTCGGCAATAGGCATCAACCTGCCCAATGCCAACTGGATAAGACAGACCTATGGATCAAAGAGTGTCACGATAGGAAATCTGACCGAGGCATACAATAAAGCTGCTCATGGCAACGGATTCGACGAGGAGTTTGTCATCGACAAGGATACTCTCGCCATGATAGAGAAGTATTCCGACCTGACGGACGACTTGCATACCGACCTGCATGAATGCTTGGGACACGGCAGCGGTCAACTGCTGCCAGGAACCGACCCTGATGCCCTCAAGGCTTACGGCAATACCATCGAGGAAGCACGTGCCGACCTTTTCGGCTTGTATTATATGGCCGATGAGAAGCTGGTGGAACTGGGACTCCTTCCCGACGCAGAAGCCTACAAGGCACAGTATTATACATATCTGATTAACGGTCTGCTCACTCAAACCATCCGCATCAAGGAAGGCGACAAGATAGAGGAGGCTCACATGCGCAACCGTGCACTCATCGCCTGGTGGACTCTTCATCATTCACAAGGAGCTGTATCGCTCGTTCAGCGTGAGGGCAAGACCTATGTGCAGATCACTGATTATGCCGCACTGAGGAATGCTTTCGGAACACTGCTTGCCGAAATTCAGCGCATCAAGAGCGAGGGTGACTTCGAGGCTGCTCGCAGTCTCGTGGAAGAGTATGCTGTCAACATCGACCCAAAGCTGCATCACGAAATCAGACAGCGATACGAGTTGCTTAACCTGGTGCCCTATAAGGGATTCATCAATCCGAAGATGACGATCCTTCATGACGACCAAGGCAATCCTGTAGATGTGCTTTTAGACTACACTGAGAGCTACACAGAGCAGATGCTGCGATACTCTGAAGAGTATGGAACATTATAATGAAACAATATCAACATTCATAAACTTTTTAGTTGTGACAGAATCTAAAGTAATCAATCAGCATCACGACAACGAGGAAGAGCAGTTTCCCATCGTCGACGAACAGGGAAACATCCTCGGTGCCATCAGTCGCGGACATGCTCATGATGGATGCAAAATACTGCACCCTGTGGTGCATCTGCATGTATTCAACAGCAGGGGAGAACTCTACCTGCAGCAGCGTCCTGCCTGGAAGGACATCCAGCCCGACAAATGGGACACGGCATGTGGAGGACATGTCGACCTGGGCGAGAGCGTAGAAATAGCGCTTCGCAGAGAGGTGAGAGAGGAGTTGGGAATGACCAACTATGAGCCCGTCAGCATGGGACATTATGTATTCGAAAGCCTGAAGGAGAAAGAACTGGTTTACGTTCATCGCTGCGTCTACGACGGACCGGTTTGTCCTGACAAGGATGAGTTGGCAGGCGGACGCTTCTGGAGCAAAGAGGAGATCAGCGAGAATATAGGAAAGAATATCTTTACTCCCAACTTTGAGAATGAATACAAACGCTTCTTCTTGAATCAGAAAGAGAAACAATCCGATTAAATGAAGGAGATAATGGAGTTAAATTCAATATTTCTGTATCAAAGTGTATCATTCCAATTTTTGATACAAAATACATACTAACTATTTGATATATAGATAGTATTTTATCTATCATTTTGTATCGGTTCGAAAGTGATACACTCTGATACAGTATGATACTCTCTGATACAGTGTGATACACGCCATACATACATTTATAAGTCTGTACTTTTCACCATCTAAGTGTGATGTTTCCTACCTGTAAGTATGATGTTTATAGTAGCGAAAGATAATTATCCCGCATTCGCTCTCACGATTCTCTGAGCGAGAGATAATTTTCCCGCTTTCGCTCCCACGATTCTCTAAGCGAAAGATATAGATCTATAATAATCAGAACAAGATACCTTTCAGAGCTTTCTGAGCGATGGTGTCATAGCTTTCATTCATGTCGGCAAAGCGCATCACACAGTTGGCTGCTGCATGTTTTACACCCATGTTGTCACCTTGCAGCGCAATGGCTGCCTGGTCGAGAAACTCGTTGATGCCCCGTTCGTTGGCCTCTCGTTTGGCAGCAAACAGGCGTGCAAGAATATTGTAACCGGCAATCTCGTAGAGAGGCTTGTCTGAGGCTATCCACTGATAGGCTATTACAGGCGCATAGTCGACATACTGCAACAGATTGAACGCCAGCATTTCCGCCATTTCCTGCCCAGCAACCTGTTCCATCCATAAATCAGCAATTTCTGGGAGCATCTGTTCTGCAGGCATGATAAGTGTAGCCAATATCTTGCATTCACGGATGTTTTCCTTCCACAACTCTATAGCCAGATCATAATCCTTGCCATATTCCGTAGCCATCTTCTTGAGTTCTACAAAGGGAACACCCCAGTTGATTTTATATTCAATGCCTTTATCGCGCATCGACTGTGAGGTGGGGCCACTCATAAGCAACCTGAAAGATCGCTTTATCTCCATCAGTTTCTGATGTGTCTGTTCATTCATAACTATCTGATTAACAAATAATTTCTTGTTTTTATTAAATAGAGAAATTTAGCAAGCTTGAAAGAGTAGGGGGCTTTCTCCTACCATAGGGAAACTGGAATTACAACTTCATCACCTGGCAGAACATACCCTCGAATTCTTTCTCCAAGCCTGTGGGTTGTTCACGGAAAATACCAAAGAGGGCACTTCCGCTTCCGCTCATGGCAGCATACACTGCGCCAGCATCATACAGGCTCTGTTTGATGGCAGCCAACTCAGGATGCATAGCAAAGATAGGAGCCTCAAAGTCGTTTACCAGCTCATCTTTCCACGTCTCGATAGGCTGTCTGACAATATCTCTGCAGCACTTTGCCGGAGTCTTTGGTACGATGGCTGTATACGCGTCACGCGTACTTACTGCTACAGAGGGCTTTACCACAGCCAGATAGTAACCGCCAAGACCAGCACCAGGCACATCGGCAGGCATCAGTACATCACCAATTCCTTCTGCATAAGAAGGGTCAGCGGTGATGAAAAAAGCACAGTCAGCACCTAATTTGGCTGCATAACGTTCCATCTCAGGTATACCAATATTCAGTCGGAAACGCTCATCCAAAAGGCGAATCATATAGGCTGCATCGGAAGAACCGCCTCCCAAACCAGCCTGTGTGGGAATGCGCTTTACGAGATGTGCATGAACACGAGGCAACTGGAAGTCGGCAGCCAAGAGCTGATAAGCTTTTATCACAAGATTGTCTTCTTCATTACAGTCGACATCATTTCCTGTGATTTTAAGGTCACAGGGTGACTCACTTGGAAATTTCTCATCCATGTACTTGATTTCAAGTGCATCGGTAAGAGGTATGGGATAAAAGACGGTTTCAAGATTATGATAACCATCCGGACGCTTACTTACGATATTAAGTCCAAGATTTATCTTGGCGCAAGGAAATGTAATCATATACTTATTTCTGTTTAGGGTTTATGCTGTAAAATTGCAGAGAACATCAAGCTTGCTTGAATATCTGCCGAGCGCAGCTTATCTTTTGCAAAGATACGATAATTCATACATAAAGCAAAATTAATTTTATTTTTTTCGCTTACAAAAATAAAAAAAGCTTATAACAAAACCAAACTATTCGAAATGAATCAGGCAAGTAAGTTTATTCCTTGCTGTTTTTTCCATTTTCTTATGTGTTCTCGTATAATAAAATATATATCTTTTATTCCTAATTTCGCAGTTCCCTTTTGGAGATTAATGGACATTATAATTACAAATTTTAACTTACATTTAACGTCGTTTCACGTGAAACGCAATGTAAAGATTACAATTTAAACAATTAACTCCGAAAATATATTAGAATTTAGAACGGAGGTTAACCACTCAAAAATAGTGGTCGGAGTACTACGTACCGATTGACAATATGAAGGCAAGTGGCTGGACGGCATCAAGCTAAATGCCGTTTAAATGTGGAGCGATGCAGAATCGTTGGCAAGCCAAAAGGCTTCCAGAATAGAACATTTGCAAATTACTGAAGTAATGCTCAAGGAGAAAATAAAAGATATTTGAAAATGTAGTTGATAATATTAAAATACCCCCCTTGAGCTTGCGCCCCCCAAGGGGGGCTGGCTCTCTCAGCAGGACAAAATTTGCTGTACATGGCAATAGGTGGCAACTGTCTCCGACGGGTCCTAACGCCGGACGGGCGGTGTTTTTCATGGGCGACTACCGTCGCACGCAACGAAAGTACGGTGAGGTTTCGAGAGTGACGGAGCCGCGTTTGTAGTGCAATACGTTTAGTGAACAGGGGGCAACGCCCCCCCGCTCAAGCGTTCGCGGACACCCCCCACGTCAACAAAGCATGTATCAAAATTGCAATAAAATTGTATCAAATTTGCAATAATGTAACATAATTTATATCATGAAACAAAATTTATAGTGGGTAATGCGTACGCACACACGAAGCGCGCGCGCGCACGCAAAAACAAATATGGCTCACCAATAAGGCAAGCCATAAATGTTAATGAGAAAGTACATCAATTAAGCCACTAATAAGACCTAAAACAAAGATAAGTGTAATAATACCTAATATCACACAATAACAGAACTTAATAAACTTATTCATACCATAAAAACGGCAAAAATATTACTTTATTGCCTTAGTAGCAGACAAAACACCGCCAAAAGCATTTCGTAAGCCATCACCAAACCATTTAGTAAAGGCTTTATATGGAGAAGTAATATTTCCATTTTCATCTCGTCCTGTAGATTGTATATTATCCTTATTCTGTAACTTTTGGGACTTAACTTGCTCATGTGCCAAATTAGCAGAATTTACTGCTGCATCTCGTGTGGCTGCTGCAATTTGCTTAGCATAAGGAACTTTAGCCTTTTCAAGCTGTGTAAGAACACCAGTATAAAGTGCTTGTGCCCGTGAAGCTGCAGCGGACGCAAAAGAAGCTGCTGCAGACGCGTTGTTAGCCTTAATACGTGAATTTTGCTCCTCAATATCTTTAAGATACTTTTCTAACTGATGTTCAGTAATAAAGACAAGCTGTTTGCGTTGTTCCTCATTACATTGCTTAACGATATTAGCAATATCGTTTTGTATCTTCTGGTTATCTTCTTGCAACGTCTTAATACGTGTTTCGATTTCAGACTGATTGGCTGCTTCCTGCTGTGTAGTAACATAGCTATCATGTGTATCGAGCAACCTTTGCAATTCTTCAATCTTAGTATCGTATTCAGATTGTGAAATCTTGTGCTCATCAAGAGCCTTGCGGACTTCATCCATTTGATGTTGTATTTCAAAGACATTTTTAATATCTTGATTCTGTGCATCACTTTCAGCCTTATGTGCATTTGCTGCATTCGAATCAGCCGAACTTTCGTTAGCCTTAACAACAGAATCTTTAACCTTGTTTTCTCGGTCTATAGCCTGGAATTGATTAAAGGCATTAACGGCAGATGTTCCAAGACCAGACAAACCAGAAACAGAAGCGCCAGAAACGCCAGAAGCTTCTGGAGCACTAACAGCGCCTACTTGAGATTGACCACCATTCATAGCGGTATTGATACCAGCATTACGCATAGACTGCTTAGTAATAGTATCAGTATCACGCATAAGGGAACGTGTACGTTTATCATTATTTTGCGCTGCTTCTTCGTTTAATTGCGCTTGGTACTTCATCAATTTTTTATTGTAGTTATAGTCTAAAGCTTGACCAGCAATATTTAAGCCAAGAGAAGAAGCAAAACCACCAAGACCATCTAAAAAACCCATAATAAAAAAGTATTAAAAGTATAGAGGGCAAACGCCCTCATATACTAATCTTGTTTAACATCATGTGTGCCGTTATCGGTTTCATCCTCATAAGTATCGTAAGAAATACTAATAGGTTTAAGACCATCAGAAACACGCATATCGAAAACACTCTGAACGATGAAGTTATCATCCATCAAAGGTTCGCCACCATCTGAAACACCATGAGCAGAAGAACCACTGTTATAGAAAATGCGGTTAAAGTTACCAATAGAAGGATAACGGCAAGCATAACGGAGCACTTGAGGGTCACGAATATCTGACTCAGTAGTGAAATCAACAATATAGTTACCAGCTTCATTCAATTGCACATGGCAATTCTGGTTAGTAATAATGCGGTCAAGATAATAAGGGCTCAAATCATCCATAGTGGCACGTCTCGACATATCACCATTGATAATATCTTTCTTAACCTTATAACCAGAGAAACGAGGCATAAAACCGAAACCTTTAGAAGTACGGCCATGCTTCTTAACAAGGTCGTCGGAACAAATGTTATTATCACCAAAGACAGCACCAAGAGGAGTAACTTCAAAGCCAAGTGAATCCCAGTCAGTTGTAGGCAAAGTATATTTATCAATGCCATAAAGGGAAGTGTCACAACCTTGGAAATATCTGGAATCTGGAACAATAGCAGAAAGACAGATAAAGAAGCCATAATAAGGTGCTGTAAAAGAAACCTTTGACTTATCAAAGGCAACACCTTTACCACCATAAGCGCCAAGAACTTCACCATCGCCCGAATCGGTAACGGCAGTATCAGCAACATTGAAAATATCGTCAACAGCAATAGGAAGAACTGATTGCGAAACATTGAAAACATCCTTATAAAGACTATTAGCAACGTCTGCACCGAACTTAGTACGAACCCAATCGGACATTTTACGACCAATAACAGAATCTTTGGCAACATAACGAGTTAAACGTTGGCATACCTGGAAAGCAATTAACGACAAATCACCACCGACAAAAGGCAACTTTGAAGAAACATCGGTAACCTTACCCAAAGTAGTATCATTAGGATTTTGAGAAGTGGAATTATTAAAGAAAGTATCACCTACAGAGCCATCGGCATTAACAAAAGGAAAGTTCAAAGGCTGTGTGTTATTGGTAAGCGACAAGCGATTAGCCGAAAAGTAATCATCGTTATAAGTAAACCAGCATTGAGACAACTCATAGAAGATGAAAGAATGAAAGACACCAACAAGTTTCTTACGAAAATCAGAATCAGAAGAAGATGGCAAAAAACCGTCAAAAACATTTTTAAAATTAGTAAAACCAGACTGCGAAATTAAGGTTATAATCTGATAAGCATAAGAAGTAGACCACTGCGAAGAACGGTTCAACTCATAATTGTTATAATGAGCTTTATAAAACGCAAGAAGTGGCAACATATTAACCTTATCATCGTTAGCAAAGTCAAGGTTGTAACCAAGACCGAGGAAGATAGAACGCAAACGTTTAGCACGTTGAGAGAAACGAACACAAGCAAGGAAAGAAACACCAAAAGCACCATTGTCGGTTTCATCCACTTGCATAACATAGTCAGCACCTTCTGGAGTAACAAAATCATCGGTTTCTGCTTGTAAAAAGTTAATATCAAGAGGATAAGAGAAATCGGTCAACATATTATTGTGTAATCTAAACAAAAACGCCTTTTTGCATTTAGAAAGTGTATCGTCAGTTTCAGCAGAAGAAGCCAAAGGACGAGGACCATAGTTATTAGAATCTTCTGGAGAGCCTGCTTGCTTAACCCAGATAGAAACATCAGAACCACAACCGAAAACCAAAGCGAGCAAAACACGATTAGAAATAAAAGGCAAGGTTGTAGGAACATAGGAAGAAAGGGAAACGTCATTACCTGTAGAATCGGGAGTGTAAGGAATACCAGACATAAGATTTTCAAAAGCAGGATAGACGTCTGAAATAGGCACAAAACAATATTTATTAATAAGCTTCATACGTGCAAAAGTAGGCACTGGAAGTGGAGCAAGTCGAACAAGTTGACGTGCATTTACATTAATAGAAGCTTTAGCCATAAGAAGCTGGCAAAACAAGGGTTGAACAGCACCAAACGAGAAAGTAGTGTTGTTATCAAAAGACATGGGTTTACTATACTTTTTAGTAGAAACACCAAGGGAAACTTTACCAATATTAAACATAACAATTAATTTAAAGATTCAACAATATGCTCCACCTGTTCAGAAGTAGGCTCTGAATCAAGAACGGTAGAGTTAACAGAGTTAAGAGGAACACCTGCAGCGAGAAGTTTCTCAAGGGAATACTCAAAAGGAGACGGTACAACGTCAATATCACGAGCATTGACACGAACAATACTAACAGACTGCAGACCATCAGAACGAAAGGTAGTTTTTTCCATTAAGGAAGAAACATCAGAAACGGGAGGTAGAAAAACCTTGTTTTTACGAAATCTAAATGCCATAATATAAAAATTTAAAATTTAACATAATGTAGGGTCAAACCTACTAAAATACTTCTTTTTAAATGTGTCTACTTCATCTTGTTTCTGATTATAATACTTAGTACGTTCAAGAGATAGAGAAATTGAAATCTCTTTGAATACATCATGAAACAAAGCAAAATCCGAAAAAAGTTGATTATATAATGAATCGTCACAGCGGTAAACATTATCAAAACGCAAAAGATAATCTGTAGAATGTTTCTTTAAATACTCGGTATCTTTAGCTTTAAGCCAAAAAGGAAACACTTTATCAACATCATAAAGAGCGGAAACGTCACCAGAATAACGAGAGAGGAAAGACTTTAAAATAGGAGTAGAAGCCATCTTCCAAAAAAGATGATAAACAGACAAAGGCAAACAATCTTGAGGCAAAAAATGGGTAGTTAAACCAATACGAGAAAGACGATTAACATCAATTCCATGAAGATTAAAACGACCAGGGTCAGAAAATCCAATTTGTAAAACTTCTGATATTTTATTAGCAAACTTATAAGCACGAGATTTGAAAACAATATGCATATACTGACGACCGAAATCAGAAAGGAATCTATCATAAAGAAATTTGCCAGAAGTGGGACTAATGCGATTAGACTTAACATTTTTGTATAACAATTTGTTAATAATGAAACGAGGGCAAGAAACGACATCAAAGGTCAAGGGATTAACAATACCATCGTTTAAAACACGTTCAACAGAAACAGAATCGAACAAGTTAACCGAATCCAAGATAGAAAGGCCAAGTAAATTGCTTTGCCAATGCTTAGGTAAATAAGGACGCATTTTATCCTTATTATCTTTATCAGCTATATAAGAGGAAACAGAAGGTAAATCATAAAAAGATAAATCCTTAGTCACATACTTTGAAACATATTTAGCACCACCAACGAGTGAACGAATAAGAGGTGTAGAATAACAACCAAAATTATCGACATACTTATTTTGATGTATATCAAACTTAGGAAACATAAAACCATAAGTCCAGACAGAACGAGCAAGCTCTGTGAACTTAACATAATCTACCCAAGGTTGAAGGAAGAACAAACCATGGTAATGAGGGCGACAAGTAGTTTTCCCATACTCTGAGGTAAAGAAATACTTATAGCTATTAGCACCAAAAGCACGATAACAAGATACTTTCAAGCGATTCAAAAAAGCCTTTACGTCCTTATGGTTAAAACAATGAATCGAGAAATTACCATCTGTATACAATGGTAAACACTCATCATTATATGTGAAAGTAAGGAAAACGGCACAGCCACCACGTGAATATAAATTAGACAACTCAAAAGAGATACGAGTACGCCATTCCGAAATATAGGTATTACGACATTCATCACAACGTCCACAAGGGACATCAAAACCTTTGAAGCTATGAAGATAAGACAAATAAACGGAATTATTCTTTATATAAAGTGGAGCTGTACACATAAACCATTAATTTAAACAGAAAGCAAACCAAAATAGGCAGCTGCAGAAGTAAGTGCATAAAGGACTGCCTTAATAACAATTTTCAAAAGTTCTTTTTTCATAAGCAAATAATTTATTTATTAATAATATGTAACATATCCATCTGTAATTTGTTCTTCTGGAAAAGACGGATAAACTCGGTAACACGTAAAGCACTGTTTGAAACAGAACCTACCTTAATATTATCGCCAAGCAAAATGCATCCTTGTGTATCTTTGGAGGTATTACCAGCATGAATGCGGATACCATCAAAGTTAGGAACATCAAACAAGATAGGTAACATCTTTTGGAACTTAGGAGACCAAGACATAGCCATTTTGTAAACACCTGCAGGAATGCAACCTTTTGAAGAACCAACAACACCTAATTGAGGTTCAAGGGTGTGACAAAAAAAGATATTACCGATATACAAACGGCCAATAACATATTTGTCACGATAGGCGAAACGTTCAAGAACAACCATAATACTAAAGTTTAGCTAAAAGAGAATCAGCAAAAACAATCTGTTTACGAATTTTAGCCGTAGGCAAGCCGACACGACGGTTATTAAGTTCATCGAGTTGTAAATTAAGAAGGCGTTGACTTAACGCTAAACGAAGAACGGACAACTCCTTACGGGACAAGTTCAAAGTTTTCATAACTAAAATAATTTAACAAGTAAACAACGGCACTAAACGTTAAGTGCTTAGCTGCGAGTGCAAAAATAACACTATCACAACATAATGGACATTATGATAAATAATTGATATAGGAACTCTCCTTTCATATATGAAGTTTGTGCCCACTAGAAATTAATCACTAAACTTTGTCTTCCCAACTCAGATTTCCTCTATGATTTCGTTCATGGTTTTGCGATTCTTAGGATTATGCGGACAGTCTTCTGCCATATGGCCGAGAGGAATGATCACCACAGCCTCGTAGCCCTCGTGTGGGAAGAGTTCCTTCATCTTGTTGCTGTCATAGGCACATACCCAGCAGGTACCCAATCCGCGTTCTGTGGCAGCCAGGCAAAGATGCTCGGCAGCTATCGCCACATCAATGTCACCATGAGGTTTGTTGTCGTACTTTCGTACCCAGTTGTCCTCGGTGTTCTTCATACCGACGATATACATAGGAGCCGTCTTGAACCACTCTCTGTCGTAGCATTCCTGCAATTTTTTCATTGCTTCTTCCGAACATACGATGAGCCATTTCCAGGGCTGGCGGTTGCATGCTGAAGGAGCCAGTCGTACGCACTCCATTATATACTCCAGATCTTCTTTGCTTACAGGTTCTGCCGTAAACTTGCGGGCAGAGAATCGCTCGCCTGCCAATGATTTAAAATCTTGCATAATCTTCTACTTTATTCAGGTTCGTATTGGAAAATTGAAAATAATTGTAGATTTAACATCGCAAATGTACAAAAATATCCCTCAAACGCCAAAACATTTGAGGGATATTAACAGAATATCTTCTTAAAATTTCTATTTCTCCTTTCCGAAAAGATTATCGTGAGGAGTTACGGTCGTAGGCGTACCTACTTTGCCACCGATGTGGCTGGAACCCATGGTGACATCCGAGGCATTTTCGAAACTAAGGCCTATCTTTGCCTTCGCTACATCCACATTGTTGAACATGACGTTGAAGACAGGCTTGGCCTCAGTACCTTGGAGCACAAGGGCTGCCTGCTTCACATTGTTACACTTCAGTCCGTCGATGAAAATATTTCTGATGGTAGAGAAGTGATGATTGTCCTGCCCTTCACCAGCATAACGGCTGGTGACATAAAAGAGGTCTTCCACCTCGTCGAAACTGCAGTTCTTCACATACACATTCTCTACAAAACCACCGCGGTCGGGATTGGTCTTGATGAAGATGCCGCGCTTGCAATAACCCGCATAGTCGCAGTCTTCTACAATTACGTTTCTCACACCTGCCGACATTTCGCTTCCTATCACCACAGCGTGCAGTCCCTTGAAATGGCAGTTGCGGATAATGATGTTCTCAGAAGGCATCTTGGCGTTCCATCCGTCATTGTCGCGTCCGCTCTTGATTGCCACGTTGTCGTCGCCGTTGTTAAACTCCACGCCTTCTATCAGTACATTGCGCGAGCACTCTGGATCTATTCCGTCGTTGTTCACAAGTTTAGCATCATAACGCAGATTGCGGCAGATGATGTTCTCGCTCTTCAGCAGATGCACACACCAAAAAGGAGAGTTGGTAATCTTTACTCCCTCAATGGTTACGCCCTGACAGTTGTACAGTTGCAAGAGCTGTGGGCGCAGCCAGTGACCCTTACCGAACTGGCGGTCCTTCAGTGCCACCTCCTCATGATTCATCTTGCGGCTCAAGTCTTTGTCAAGTTTCTGCTTGGGTCGCCACTGGGCAAAAGTCGTCATGGCGTTTCCGTCGATGGTTCCCTCGCCGATAATGGCTACATCATGGCATTCATAACCATAGATGAAGGGCGAATAGTTATAGAGGAAAGTTCCCTCCCAGCTGGTGCTAACCACGGGATAATACTTCTCCTCGGGTGCAAACTTCAGTGTGGCGCCCTTCTGCAGTTCGATACAGACATTGCTGGCCAGCACGATAGGTCCCTTCATATAATAGGTACCCGCGGGAACCAAAATTTTTGCTCCCTTCATGGCAGAAGCCTTCCTGATGGCCTTGGCAAAGGCAGCCCGGCAGTCAGTCTTTCCATCGTTCTTAGCTCCCAACCGGCTGATAAGCAGAGTCTTTTCTGCTATTTTTGCACCGGAAATGTTAGTAAGGATACTGTCGCGAAGTCGTACCCTCTCCTGCTCTACGACAGAAGACAGATGACACGTATTTTCGTCCTTGGAATGAGAATGCGAACCGCAGTTCAGCTGCCGTGCGTTCGCTGTGAGGCAACAGAATGCAAGACATACTGCTGCCAAGAGATTTGTTTTAGTTTTCATTGGTTAAGTGCTTTGATTAAATGCTATTATCTAAATATATGAGTAGTTCGGGTAGTTATCTGTTGCGATGTTTCATGTACCAGGGGTGTACGAAGAAATTGTAGAGCCCTAAGCTGATGACCAGCAGTCCCAAGCACGCATAAGGCGCACGGCTGCTGTCGGAAGAGAGGAAACCAAACTTCAGGAGGAAGCCCAGACTGATGCCCGTCTCCCATGCCAGGAAGAAAGAACTCTGGCTGGTGCCTCGCTGACAGTGTTTTGACAACTTGAGGTAGAAAAGCAGAAAACGGCTTCCGATGATGCCAGAGGCAAAGCCTATCATGGCTGGCTGCATGTAATCGAGTGCACGTGCCTGATGGGTGAACTCCATCAGCACAGCCGCTGCCAGCACGATGATACCCGTAAGCACCTCACTCTTCAGTTCGGCATTGGCAAAGGCAAAACGCTCAGCCACTATTGCCATGGCCAATCCTGCCAACAACATAGCATAATAGGTAACACTGTGAACCTGAGCCAACAGCACGCCAACCACCATCATGATGAGTATCAGATTGACAAAGAGAGGCAAGCCCTGCGGCAGGAAGAAGCGGTCAAGACTGAACAGTGGCATCTTCTCGGATGGGGCCTTGAAGGGGAAACGCACCATCGCTATCAGCACAAAGGATGCAAGTGCCAGCACACCCGAAAATACGGGGATGTAACAATAGCCCCAGAAGCCGTAGACTATGAGTGCAGCTAAAGGTCCCATGGCCAAAGCCAGTCGGCCAAACCATGCTATGATGTGATTGGCTGCCGTGCGCTGAAACGACTCGCAGATGTCTATCGCCAGTGTACTGCCCAGTACCATCGCTGCCAGTCCCAAGAAGGCTCCGATGGCAAAACGAACCAAGAGCAACAGTCGGAACTCCATCTCCACTCCCAGCACAAACTCTAAATAATAAGCCAGGCCCATACAGAGCACCAAGCCCAGGATGGAGTACTGGCATACATGGTTGCGACGATAGCGCTGAACATAATAAGAGCAGAACCCGCCCAGGGCAAAGAGTCCTGCTCCATATATTCCCATAACCAGTCCTGTCTGCATGCCGTCCAGTCCTCTGCCCAACAGATAGAAAGGCAAGGTGGGCAGCAAGCCATAAGCCGACATCATGAGCAGCAGATTGGCAAGTGCCAGCATCCAGAACTCACGATGCCATAACTTCAGATGTACTGGTGTATTCTGTGTATCCATACTTTAATTTAGTAAGATTCTTCGGCAGAAGGATAGCCTCCTGTCTTCACTGCATCGACATACGATTGTACCCCCTTGGTCATCTCCTCACCCACATGGGCGAAGTGGCGCAAGAACTTTGGCTTGAAACCCTGAGTCATTCCTAAGGCGTCGGCATAAACCAATACCTGTCCGTCGCAACCAGCGCCTGCACCGATACCTATGGTTACAGCCTTTACCTGGCGTGTCACCTCGGCAGCCAGCTTGGCTGGCACTTTCTCCAAAACGATGGCAAAACAGCCTGCCTTGTCGAGGGCGATGGCGTCGCTGATCAACTTCTCAGCCTCGGCTTCCTCCTTGGCACGGATGCCATAACCGCCAAACTTGTTGACGCTCTGTGGGGTGAGTCCCAAGTGTCCGTGTACAGGAATACCTGCATCGATGAGCGACTTCACGGTGTCGATGATTTCGATACCACCTTCCAACTTCAGTGCGTCCACACCCGTCTCCTTCATCATTCGGCAGGCATTGCGCAGCGCCTCTTCACGGCTTATCTGATAACTGCCAAAGGGCATGTCGCATACCACGAGAGCATGGTTGACGGCACGTGTCACACTGCGGGCATGATAGATCATCTCGTCTACACTGATGGGCAGTGTATTGGCATTGCCTGCCATGACGTTAGAGGCAGAGTCGCCTATCAATATGCTGTCGATTCCTGCTGAATCGATAATGCCTGCGGTAGTAAAATCGTAAGCGGTAAGCATAGTAACTTTCTCGCCAGCCTGCTTCATTTCAGCAAAGGTCTTGGTGGTGATTTTCTTCTTGTCAGTCGATAAATATCCCATTTTTCTTTTATCTGTTTTTGAAATCAGGTGCAAAGTTACAGCTATTTAGGCACACTACAAAGAAAAAAACCTTTTTTTTCACTTTTTGCCCCTCTCGTCTACCACCTTGCACAGGTCTTCATAGCCAAAGTCCTGATAATCATCGATCACATAATCGGAAAATGGAGCGATGGCTTCACGCGAATTGGTGGTGGCAAGTCCAAGGGTGAATGCGCCTGATGCCCTCACGGCACGCAGTCCGTTGAAACTGTCTTCCAGTCCTACACACTCCTCTGGTTTCGCACCAAAGCAGGCAGCACCCTTGAGGTAACAGTCGGGATCGGGCTTGCTGCGGGCAAAGTCCTCGCTGGTAAGCACACGATCGAAGTAAGACTCCAACTCTGGATGCTGCTCGTACACGCTGCGCATCTTTGCCATGTTACTGCTGGTCACCACGGCACATTTCACGCCATGCTCTCGCAGATCGGCGACAAAGGCTTCGAAGCCCACGATATAGTCGAACTTCATGTGCAGTTCAAACTCATCGAGCCTGCGGGTAATACGGGATTGCTCTGCTTCTACGCCCTGATAGTCTGCCACATGGGCGAAGACGACATCATCGGAAAAATATTTATCGTAGATTTGCACCAGCGTCTGTCCCTTGATGCGAAGGGCGAAGTCGGGCAACTCTGGATGATATTCCTTACCTATCATTCCCCAGAATACGGAGTACTGGGTCTCTGTATCGAGCACCACTCCATCGAGATCAAATAATGCTGCTTTTATCATGTTTCTTATATAAATTGTTCTTACTTTACTTCTTTAACTTCCCCATTTGCGCAAGTTCTTTTAAATTAAACCATACACCACCAGCTGACGAGGAAGGGCACGGTGAAGTCGACCACAAAACCATGATAGATGCACAGAGTTATATAGCGCTGACCCACGGTCTGCGAGAGAATGGGCAAGGTGGTGTCCATCGTGGTGGCTCCTCCTGCAGAAATAGGTGCCAGCGGACCAAACCAACGGGCCATCAGCGGAGCACCCAACAGGGTAAGCATCTCGCGTATGATATTAGCCAAGAGGGCTATGGTTCCCAATTCGGCACCACGATATTCGGTGATGAAGATACTCGACAGCGAATAATAGGCGAAGCCACTGTTTATCGCCATGCAGTCGGACAGGGTGCGGTAAAGTACTGTACATATCAGCAACGCTCCCAACCACGAGCCTATTATCGTGACAACAGGCAACAATGCCATGCGAGGACTCAACGAACGAACCTCCTTCTTCATTTCTGGATTCAGTCCGATGCCCAATCCTACGAAGAGCAGCAAGCCACAGAGTGCCACAAAACTCACGTCTCCATCGAGAAGCCATGAAGGCACCATCTTCTCTATTCCGCCCAGCAAGCCTATGACGAAGAATCCCACCACAATGAGACTTCCCTTCATCACCTTCAGCCCACGGATGAGAGAAGATCCTTGCAAGCCTTCTTTCTCGGCAGGATTTCCTTCTTTGTCGGCAGAAGTTTCTTTCTTCGCATTCTCCTGCATGGTATTGTTCTTCGAAACTCTCCAAAGCATCCAGGCTAAGACACAACAGCCCAAGGTGGCAGCCGAAGAGAGCAACAACGCCTCTACACCAAGCGTGGGCAGAGAGCGCACAATCATCTCGTTGCTTCCCACCTCAATGCCCAACAGGAAGAGCAACAGCCAGATGAGCCAGGTGACGATTCTGCCCTGCCATCGCGCTGCCACATCGGTGTGTGAGATGCGTGCTCCTGTCGACAGCTTGCGACAGAGAACTCCCGACAGGATTCCCAAAAAGATAAACAGGATGACTATAAACATAACTTCTCGACAGCCTTATTGATTAAGGGCAAAATACTTCCACAAAGGGGCTGCCATCAAACTCTGCCAAACCTCGCCTTTCTGCAACATATCTTCCACTTCCTGGCGTGTAAAGATGCGCACCTGCACATCCTCACCCTCATCTAAGTGCTGTTCACTCAACAGTTCAACGTCTGTCGCCAAGAAGCAGTGAGTCAGATTGGTATGCGTGCTTGGGTTGGCAGAAATAGTCATCCATTCCTGCCAGTTGCCACCACCAAATCCTGTCTCCTCCATCAACTCTCTTCTGGCAGCAGCCATAGGCTCCTCTCCTTTCTCTATAACGCCTGCACACAACTCGTTCACCGTCTTGCCCAAGCCATAACGGTACTGGCGCACAAAAACAAACTTACCTTCCTTCGTGATGGCTATTGTGTTCACCCAGTCGGGGTATTCCAACACATAATACTCGTCAATGACAGCCCCTGTTGGCAACTCCACCTTGTCAACCCTTGCCGTGAGCCAGGGCTTCTCTATCAGATAGCGTTGCGAGAGCGTCTTCCATTTCATATCGTTATTTTCCATCTTTCTCATTTTTGGCTGCAAAATTACTAAAAATCTTTCGGATAATCTTATGATAGGTGCAAAAACCGTCATCTTTGTTTGTCTGTTTTACTCACATATTACTCACAAAACACTTGAAAAGCATGAAAATTTGGTGTAAGTATACTAAAAATAGAATAAAAAAAATAAGGTGCTAAAAATCATATAACAATCTGATTTCTAACACCTTATTCTTTGAGCGAGATACGGGAGTCGAACCCGCCTCCCGGGCTTGGGAAGCCTGTGCACTACCGATGTGCTAATCTCGCACAATAGGAATGAGCCACGAGCGGGACTCGAACCCGCGACCCACGCATTACGAATGCGTTGCTCTACCAACTGAGCCATCATGGCTTGCTTTTAAAAAACAACTGCAAAGGTAATGAAATAATTTCAACCGATGAAATTGTTTTTGCGCATTAACCTATATTAACTTTGTGGAGTGAAGGTCAACTCATCCTTGTTGGGGTTCTTGCCAATGACGATAGTTTCACCAGCAGTCAGCGAATCGCCCAGCAACAGTTCACAAACGCCATCTTCGATGTAGGTTTGGATGGCACGCTTCAAAGGACGGGCACCAAACTGCACGTCGTAACCCTTGACGGCCACAAACTCCTTCGCTTTGTCAGTGATGCGGATGTGGTACCCCATGTCCTTCACACGCTTGAAGAGCGACTTCAGTTCAATATCGATGATCTGCTTGATGGCATCGAGGCCCAACTGGTCGAAGGTGATGATCTCGTCGAGACGATTCAGGAACTCAGGCGAGAACTGCTTGCTCAGGCTCTTCTGTATAATGCTGCGTGCATACTCCTTATCCTTTTCGTCGAGCAGGTTGCCATGAGCACTGCCCGCATTGAAACCCACGCCACGGCCAAACTCCTTGAGTTGGCGCGTTCCCGCATTGGAGGTCATGATGATGACTGTGTTGCGGAAGTCGATGAGACGGCCGTTGCCATCAGTGAGTCGGCCTTCGTCCAAGACCTGCAACAGGAGGTTGAACACCTTGTCGTTGGCCTTCTCTATCTCGTCGAGCAGCACGATGGAATAGGGTTTGCGTCTCACCTTCTCGGTGAGCTGTCCGCCCTCCTCATAGCCTACGTATCCCGGAGGCGCACCTACAAGACGGGAGGTATTGAAACTCTCAGAGTACTCGCTCATATCAACGCGAATCAGGGCGTCGGCAGAGCCAAACATCTGTTCTGCCAACTTCTTGGCGAGATAAGTTTTTCCCACACCAGTAGGTCCCAGGAACATAAAGGCCCCAATGGGATGGTTGGGTTCTTTCAGCCCAACACGGTTGCGCTGGATGGCTTTCACCATAGTGTCGATGGCCTTATCCTGGGCGATGACAGCACTCTTGAGGGTGGCGCCCATCTTGCGCAGACGACTGCTCTCTGCTTCCTCCATGCGTTCAACGGGTACGCCCGTCATGCGGCTCACCACCTGCGCCACGTCGATTTCGTCTACAGGCAGAACCTCCTCGCCTTCGCCACGTTCCCACATCAGCTTCATGCTCTCCAGACGATTCTCCATCTGCGCCTGTTGGTCGCGGTAGCTGGCTGCCAATTCAAAATTCTGGTTCGCAACTGCTTTCTGCTTGCATCCCTTCACCTTCACAATATCTTCCTGCAGGTCGAGGATGGGTTGTGGAACAGAGGAATGGCTGTGATGAATGTGTGAACCTACCTCGTCGATGATGTCGATAGCTTTGTCGGGGAAGAAACGGTCGGTGACGTAGCGGTCTGCCAATTTGACGCAAGCCTGCAGGGCATCATCGCTGTAGACGACATGATGGTGCTCCTCGTAGCGTTCCTTCACATTGTTGAGTATCTGGAGTGTCTCCTCGGCAGTGGTAGGTTCTACTATGACTTTCTGGAAACGGCGCTCCAAGGCACCGTCCTTCTCTATCGAGTTGCGGTATTCATTGAGGGTAGTGGCGCCGATACACTGTATCACGCCTCTTGCCAAGGCTGGCTTCAGAATGTTGGCTGCATCCATGCTTCCCTGCGCATTGCCTGCTCCCACAATGGTGTGGATCTCGTCGATGAAGACGATGATGTCGGGCGATTCCTCCAACTCACGGATGAGTCCCTTGATACGGTCTTCGAACTGCCCACGAAACTTGGTTCCTGCCACCATGGCAGTCATATCGAGTTCTACTACGCGCTTGTTGAAGAGCAGTCCAGACACCTGTTGTTTGTCAATGAGCTGTGCCAGTCCTTCCACGATGGCGCTCTTGCCCACACCAGGTTCACCTATTAATATAGGGTTGTTCTTCTTGCGTCGTCCCAAGATCTCGATCACGCGCTCTATCTCCTTGCTGCGTCCCACTACAGGGTCGAGCTTACCTTCGGAAGCTGCCTGGGTTAGGTCGTGACTGAAATGGTCGATGATGGGGGTCTTCGACTTCTTCTTGGTATTTACCTGACGTCGATTGGCTGAGGAAGTGTTCTTGCTTGCATTGTCGCGAACATCATCGTCATCATCGTTGTCGGCGAAGAGACCGTCCTCGTCTTCATCGGGGAAAGAGAATCCGTCATCGTTGCGCAGGGTCTCTGCGCCCTGGCGCATGAGGTCTAAGTCTATCTTATAGTTAAAGTCTTCTTCTTTCTTTGTCATATTCGTTTGTATTGATGATGAATAATGCATAGCAAAGGCTGTGCCACACTTAGCAAGATGTGGATTTTGCTACCCATTTCGTTGCAAAAGTACAAAAAATATTGTAAATAGCAATTATTTTGAGAAAAGTTCTTTACTTTAACATTCAAAAGTAAAAGAGTATCTATCCGTCACCCATAAAGTCATGAGTTGCTTTAATACTATACAAATTGTTTCAGTTAGTTATGAAATACAGAAGACAGCGATATTGTTGCATGAATAAAGGGTGTTTCATCAGCCATACTTAATGAATGGCAGGACGAAACACCCTTATTCTTAGTTTGCTATAGTTTGCTATATTAATCAGCATCCTCAGCCTTCTTCTTGCGAATAGAACGCTTGCGCTTTGGCTTCTCCTCTTCTGGAGCGCTGATCTTAATACCAGCCAACTCTGGGTCGATGAGAATACGGCCACAATACTCACAAGGAATGATCTTCTTGTGCATCTTGATGTCAAGCTGGCGCTGAGGAGGAATCTTGTTGAAGCAACCACCACAGGCATCACGCTGTACATATACGATACCCAGACCGTTGCGGGCACCCTTGCGGATACGCTTGAAGCTGGCAAGCAGACGAGGTTCGATCTTCTTCTCCAAGTCGAGAGCCTTCTCCTTCAGACGCTCTTCCTCATCACGCGTTTCCGACATGATGTCGTCGAGCTCAGAACGCTTCTCTACCAAACCTTTCTCGCGGTCGGCCTTGTGCTCTTGTGTGTAAGCCAAGTCAGCCTGTCTCTCCTGAATCTTCTGCTGACCCTCACGAATCTTCTTCTCACAAAGTTCGATTTCCAACTGCTGGAACTCGATTTCCTTGCTCAAAGTATCATATTCACGGTTGTTGCTTACAGTGTCGAGCTGTGACTGATAGCGCTTCAAGCTTTCCTGTGCCTCCTGGATCTCGCCGTTCTTCTGGCTTACAGCCTTTTGGAACTGCTCAATCTCGTGCTGTATCTTCTCGATACGAGTGTTAAGACCAGCAATCTCGTCTTCCAAGTCCTGAACTTCAAGAGGAAGCTCGCCTCTCAATGCGCGGTTCTCGTCGATACCCGACAAGGTAGTCTGCAGCTGGAAGAGGGTTTTCAATTTCTCTTCTACTGTCAAATCTGTAGGATCTTTCTTTGCCATTATATTATAAATTATATGTGTTTAATGTATATTGCTTTCCTGTAACTTTTATAGACTGAGTCCGTATTGTTGTTCAACTTTCTAAAGATAAATGATCGGGTTGGTGTTGATTTCAGAGATCAAGCACTTTACTCCCGGACATTTCTCCTCGATGATACTCTTGAAGATTTCGCTGGTATACTGCTCGCTCTGGTAATGACCAATGACGCAGATCTGAATCTCCTGCTCATGACCGAAGTATTCATGATAGTGCATTTCGCCTGTGATAAAGGCATCAGCACCAGCCTGTATGGCAGCATCAAGAAGAAACGAGCCTGCACCACCGCAGAGAGCCACGCGCCTGATAGGACGACGAAGCAACTGATTACATTGCACACTCTCTACTGCGAACTTGTCGCGCAGCAAGAGCACCAGGTCATCGGCAGCCCACCCCTCTGTTTCGGGCACTTCGCCTATCACTCCTTCGCCACCTTTCACGCCATCCACTTCTTTCTCGCCTGCAAAGAACTTCAGGTTCTTCAGCCCTAATTTCTCTGCTATCTTAAAGTTGACACCACCCGTAGCCGCATCCATATTGGTATGCATGCTCACGATGGCAATGTCGTTCTTGATGGCTTTACGCACAGTGCGCTGCACATAGTTCTCGTCTGATATTCTTGCCAGTTTGCGAAATATCAGCGGATGGTGGCTAACGATGAGGTTGCACCCCTTTTCTATCGCTTCTTCCACCACTTGCTCAGTGACGTCAAGACACAATAATGCCCCTGATACTTCCACCGTCTCTGTCAATCCAACTTGTAGGCCGGCATTATCATATCCTTCCTGCAAGGGCAGAGGCGCGTACTGTTCAAGGGCATCTACTACCTTATTTATTTTCATCTGGTTGCAAAGTTAACGATTTCTTCGCAAATATGAAGCGCTCCCCCTTAGAGTTTAACTAATTTTATGAATATCCATAGAAGAATTCATGTAAAACCTCGCATTTTAGTAAAAAAAAGGAGGAAAAGAGAGTCTTATTATAGAATTTTTCGTAATTTTGCAAATGATTGTCGATTATCGGCAACACCTGATCATAAAAATAGTAAGAACAAAATAAATCTAAAGCCTATGTATCAGTCATACCCTTGCGATTATTCGCTACCGGAAGAATGGTCACCTCAGAGCGGAATCATGCTTACATGGCCTCATGGAGGTACCGACTGGAAACCTTATCTGCGTCAAATTACCGACACCTATCTGGAACTGTCAGAAATCATCACACGCTATGAGCAGTTGCTTATTGCCACGCCCATTGTTGAGAGTACCCGGCGAATGTTGGCAAGCCGTCTGTCGAAAGAACAGATGGATCGAGTACATCTTTATGATATTGATTCCAATGATACCTGGGCACGTGATCATGGCCCTATCACCTTGGTTTCCAAGAACAGGCACAACGGCCTAATCGTTCCTATTCATCTGCTCGACTTCCGATTCAACGGATGGGGCGAGAAGTTTGCCTGGCAAAAGGACAATGCCATCAACCTGCAGCTCTACTATCAAGGAGCCTTTCAGGCTGCCCTCGAGAACCATACAGGTTTTGTCCTCGAAGGTGGAAGCATAGAGAGCGATGGAAAGGGAACCATCTTTACCACAAGCCAATGCCTGCTGGCGCCTCACCGCAACCAGCCTTTCACCCGGATGGATATAGAGAAACAATTGCTCAACTTTTTTCATGCCAAGCGCATAGTTTGGCTCGATTATGGCAATTTGGTTGGCGACGACACCGATGGACACATCGACACCATTGTGCGAGTAGCGCCTCACGACACCTTGCTTTATGTGGGTTGCGATGATGCCTCAGATGAGCAGTATGCTGACTTCCAGGCTTTGGAGAAGCAACTTAAGAGTGTTCTTACCTACGAGGGTTATCCCTATCGCCTGCTTCGCCTGCCTATGCCCGACCCTATCTACGACGATGGCGACAGACTGCCGGCTACTTACGCCAACTTCTTGATTATCAATGGTGCTGTGATTTACCCCACATACAATCAGCCAGAGAAGGATGAGGAAGCACGCCGACAGATACAGTTAGCCTTCCCAGACAGGGAGATTATTGGAGTAGACTCGCGCACCATTATCCGTCAGCATGGCAGCATCCATTGTCTCACCATGCAACTGCCAGAGGGAACCATCAGGGAGACAAAATACAATAATATTCAACACAGATGAAAATAGGAATACTACAGCAGCACAATACAGCCGATGTGGCTGACAACAAAACACGCCTGGCACAGGGCATCATAGACTTGGCTCACCGTGGAGCTGAACTGATAGTTCTGCAAGAACTACACAACTCGCTCTATTTCTGCCAGATAGAAACGGTAGACAACTTCGATTTGGCAGAGCCTGTTCCTGGTCCATCCACCGACTTCTACGGCAAGTTGGCCAGAGACTTGAATGTCGTCATCGTGACATCTCTCTTTGAGCGTCGTGCTCCCGGACTCTATCACAACACTGCAGTTGTCATAGAGCGTGATGGCAGCATCGCCGGCAAATACCGCAAGATGCACATTCCCGATGATCCAGCCTACTATGAGAAGTTCTATTTCACTCCAGGCGACCTGGGGTTCCAGCCTATACAGACTTCAGTGGGTAAGTTGGGTGTATTGGTGTGCTGGGACCAGTGGTACCCGGAAGCAGCCCGTCTGATGGCTCTTCAAGGTGCCGAACTCCTGATCTATCCTACAGCCATCGGCTATGCCAAGTATGATACAGAGGACGAACAGCAGCGCCAGCGCGAGGCTTGGACCACCGTGATGCGAGGTCATGCCGTGGCCAATGGTCTGCCGGTAGTAGCTGTCAACCGCGTAGGCTTCGAGCCCGACCCGAGTGAGCAGACAGGAGGCATTCAGTTCTGGGGCAGCAGTTTCGTGGCTGGTCCGCAGGGCGAGCTCTATTACAGGGCAAGCGACAACGAGGAAGAAAGCCTTGTGGTTGATGTAGACCTCAAGCACAGCGAGGACGTAAGGCGCTGGTGGCCTTTCCTTCGCGACCGTCGCATCGATCATTACGGCAATATCACTCGCCGTTTCATCGACTAAAACACAATCATTAATTTTCAGGATAATGCAGAATTTAGAAGTAATGGTGATGCTTTTCACCATGGTTATATTGGGTTACAGCGCCTGTAAGTTGGGGTATATGGGCGACAAGTTCGACAAAAAGCTGTCTTCCATCGTAGTAGACATCACTTGTCCGCTCTTGGTGCTCTCGTCGGTTATGGGCGACGAGATGCCCGACCGCTCGTTGATTCTTCCGCTTGTAGGTGTGGGATTCCTCACCTACATCATTTTGTTGGTGTTTGGTTTCTGGGTTCCCCGATTCATATCCAAGAATCATGACGATCAGGGCATGATAGGTTTTTCCCTGATGTTTGCCAACGTGGGGTTCATCGGTTATCCTATAGTGGCGAGCATCTTTGGTCCGAAGGCTGTCTTCTATGCAGCCTTGCTCAATGTGCCCAATACCTTCTTTATCTTTACTGCGGGTGTGATGCTTGTCAAGGGCGAATACAGCATCCGTCAGTTCAATCCGAAAGTATTGCTCAGTCCTGCTCTCATAGGCGCCTTCATCGCAGCCTTATTGGTAGCTTTTGGCGTGCATACTCCCGAGATGATAGCCCGTCCGATTACGATGGTGGGCAACATTACTGTGCCCGCCGCCCTGATGATTATAGGCAGTTCGATGGCACGTCTTCCACTTCGCGAGATTATAGGTTCTGGCAAGGTTTATGCCACCTCCTTCCTCCGACTGGTGATAGTGCCTCTCTCCGTGTATTTTCTGTTCCGTCTATGCGGAGTCAACACGCTCATCAACAACATCAACACGGTAGTAATAGCCATGCCAGTGGCGTCTTTCGGCACAATGTTCTGTATGAAGTACGGCAGAAATCCCTCACTCATGACCGAAGCGACATTCATCACGACCCTGTTCTCCATCATTACCATTCCTCTCATCACCCTGCTTTTTGGAGCATAGAATGAGAGGTTTCCTCCTTCTCTCCTGCCCTTCGCTTGACTGTTTGTCAATGCTTCGCTTATAGAAAATTCTGCTTCGGTTGTAGAAAGTTCTGATTCGGTTACAGAAAGTTCTGATTCGGTTACAGAAAATTCTGATTCGGTTATAGGCTGACTATATAAAAAAAGGTGTGTCATAAAATCATGACACACCTTTTTGGGTTTATCGCTCGTCGAGCGGAGTATATTCCAACTCACCCAAAATGTTCTTATAAGCAGGACGGATGATGCGACGGCCTTCAAAGTTGAGCTCCTCGATACGGTGGGCTGTCCAACCCACAATACGGGCCATGGCGAATATTGGTGTATAGATCTCCTGTGGCAAACCTATCATCTCATAGATGAATCCGCTATAGAAGTCGAGGTTGGCACAAGCAGGTTTGCTGCCTCCACGATGCTCCTGCAGGCACTTGATACCCTCCTGCTCTATGAGCTTCAGGAATTCATACTCGTCCTCTCTTCCCTTCTCCTTGGCCAATTCGCCAGCCAAACGTTTCAGCTCTACGGCACGAGGATCGCTCAATGTGTAGACCGCATGACCGATACCATAGATAAGACCAGTCTTGTCGTAAGCCTCCTTGTTGAGCATACGGGTGAGATAAACATCCAGTTCCTTCACGTTCTTCCAGTCTCTGATCTGCTCTTTCAGGTGATGGAACATATTGATCACCTTGATGTTGGCACCACCATGAAGCGGACCTTTCAAGCTGCCGATACCGGCGGCAATAGAGCTGTAAGTATCTGTGCGGGTGGAAGAAGTGACACGCACGGTAAAAGTAGAGTTGTTACCACCACCATGCTCTGCCTGGATGATGAGCAGCAGGTCGAGCATTCGTGCATCAAGCTCCGAATAGTTCTCGTGTTTCATCATATAGAGAAAGTTCTCTGCGATGGAGAGGTTCTCGCGAGGATGACGGATATGCAGACTGCGGCCCTGTACCGAGTGGCGGTAGATGTTGTAGGCATAGGCGATAATGGTTGGGAACTTGGCTATCAACTCTATGCTCTGACGCATCAGGTTGTCGCGGCTGATGTCATCAGGATTAGGATCGAATGTGTACATCTCGAGCACGCATCGCGCCAGTATGTTCATGATGTTGCTGCCCTCCAATTCGATAATATGTGTGATGGTGCGGTGGTCGAGCGGCATGTTGTCGTTGAGCAGTTCCTTAAAAGCATCCAACTCCTCCTTGTCAGGCAACTGACCTGAAAGCAACAGGAAAGCCACTTCCTCGAAACCGAAGCGCTTCTCCTTCAGCAGAGGACTCACCAGGTCGTCGAGCTCATAGCCACGGTAATAGAGTTTACCCTCTGTAGGTGTCAGCTTTCCGTCTGCATCTCGCTCGTAACCCACTACATTACCAATATTGGTCAAACCGACGAGAACACCCGAGCCATCGTCATTTCGAAGACCACGCTTCACATTGAACTTAGTGAAAGCCTCCTTGTCAATCTTGCATGAGTTTTTTACCTCATCGCTCAGTTTATATATTAAATATTCCTTGTTCATTTTTATTGATGTTTAATGGGTAATGTTTAGTGTAATCGCAAAACACTATTTCTTTGCTGCAAAATTCAAAGCCGAACCTGCCTTGAACCAAGCTATCTGCGTATCGTTGTAGGTATGTTCTACCTGGAAACTGTCCTCGCTGCCATCCTGATGCTTCAGAGTTACCGTCAGCTTGCTGCCTGGGGCAAACTCCTTCAGACCGGTGAGCGAAATACGGTCGTCTTCCTGTACCTTATTATAATCATCCTTGTTGCAGAATGTAAGCGCCAGCATACCCTGCTTCTTCAGGTTGGTTTCGTGAATGCGGGCGAAACTCTTGGCGAGAATCACCTTCACATTGAGGAAGCGAGGCTCCATGGCTGCATGCTCACGCGAAGAACCCTCGCCATAGTTGTCTTCTGCCACCACGATACTGCTGATACCCTGTGCCTTATAAGCCTTGGCTGCGGTGGAAACCTCCACGTACTTGCCGTCCAACTGGTTTTTCACCTTGTTGCTCTCACCGTTGAAGGCGTTGACGGCTCCCATCAGGAGGTTGTCGGAGATATTCTGCAGATGACCGCGGAACTTCAGCCAGGGACCAGCCATAGAGATGTGGTCGGTGGTACACTTACCTTCAGTCTTGATGAGCAACGGCATATCGGTCAGATCCTTTCCGTCCCAGGCTGCAAATGGAGCCAGCTTCTGCAAGCGGTTGCTGTCTGGTGAGATCACTACCTCCACATTAGTGTTGTCTGCGCTTGGTGCGATGAATCCCTTGTCCTCTACGGCAAATCCCTTAGGAGGGAATGTGTAGCCTGTTGGGGCATCCAGTTTCACGCTGTTGCCTTCCTTGTCCAACAAGGTGTCTGTGGCAGGATTGAAGTCCAGTCTGCCGGCAATGGTCAGCGCCACTGTCAGCTCTGGGCTGCCGATGAAGGCGTAAGTATTGGGGTTGCCGTCAGCACGGCGGCGGAAGTTTCTGTTGAATGAAGTGACGATGGCGTTCTTACGTGTATTGTCGTCAGTATGACGCTTCCATTGTCCGATGCAAGGACCGCAGGCGTTGGTCATAATCAAGGCACCGATCTTCTTGAAGTCGTCGAGGATGCCGTCGCGCTCTGCCGTGTAACGAATCTGCTCCGAACCAGGATTGATAATCAGCTGTCCCTTCACTTCGATGCCTTTCTCGTAAGCCTGGCGTGCCACACTGGCTGCACGTGCAAGATCCTGATAGGATGAGTTGGTACAACTGCCTACCAGTCCAACCTCTACCACCATGGGATAATCGTTGGCAGGGCCCTTCGCCTTCATGTGCGAAATAGGTGTGGCGGCATCGGGAGTAAACGGACCATTGAGGTGTGGCTCCACCTTGGAAAGGTCGATCTCTACTATCTGGTCGTAGAAAGCCGAAGGATTAGCCATCACCTCATCATCGGCGCGGAGTTCTGCCGCATTCTGCTGGGCGAGAACAGCAATCTCCTCACGGCCCGTCTTGCGCAGGTATTCGTCGGCGTTCTCGTCGAAGGGGAAGATGGAGCAAGTGGCTCCCAGTTCTGCTCCCATATTACAGATGGTGGCCTTGCCTGTGGTCGAGATGCTGTCGAGACCTTCGCCGAAATATTCAAGGATGGCATTTGTGCCGCCCTTGACGGTCAGAATGCCGAGAATTTCGAGGATCACGTCTTTAGGAGTTGCCCATCCAGAGAGTTTGCCCTTAAGATGAACACCAATAAGACGAGGCATCTTGAGTTCCCATGGCTGTCCGGTCAGCACGTCTACCGCATCTGCACCGCCCACACCTACTGCTACCATACCGAGACCTCCGGCATTGGGCGTATGCGAGTCGGTTCCTACCATCATACCACCAGGGAAGGCATAATTCTCGAGCACCACCTGATGGATGATTCCGGCTCCTGGACCCCAGAATCCAATATGATATTTCTGTGAGACTGACTTCAGAAAGTCGTACACCTCCTTGTTGGTCTTGCAAGCCTCAGGGAGGTCGGCAGTAGCGCCTACATCGGCACGAATCAAGTGGTCACAATGAACCGATGCGGGTACGGCCACTTTGTCCTTACCGGCATTCATGAACTGCAAGAGAGCCATCTGGGCTGTAGCGTCCTGCATCGCCACACGATTGGGACGGAAGTCAACATACTCTATACCTCTTTTATATGGTCGCAACTGAGTGGGATCATATAGGTGAGCAAAGAGCACCTTCTCAGCATAAGTGAGAGGTCGTTTGACTGTAGCCTTGGCTTGTTTTACACTATCTGAATACGAAGCATAAAAGCTTCGCAGCATTTCAATGTCCAGTATCATCGTTATTCACTTTTAAATAAAAAATTCACTACTTTTAGAAATCTGTTTGCAAATATACTAATTAATTTGCAATTAGTCGTACAAAATGCAGAAAAATTATCATTTTGATATTATTTTTCTGCATTTGTTATGATTTAGCTGTATATTTATGCTGTTTTAGCGTTCTGTTACGCGACAAACTCTGATTCCTGTCTGTACCGGATGCTTGCTCATATAAGTGCGGAGCAGCATCGGTTCGTCGATCACCCGATGATGTATGCTGCTGGCATTGAGCAGATGCAGACCGTCTGCATGCCACGACGCCAGTCCGATGTGAGTGGTGTCAAGTCCTTTCTTGTTGGTGATGATGACAATGATGTCGCCGTCGTGAATCGCCGACCTGAAGAGTTGGTTGTTCGCAATCTTGTTTTTCGGGATGTATCTGTAGCTTTTACCTGTAATGCTTCGTTCCATGGCCTTGATGCCTGCCATCCACTCGGGATGAGCTGTGAGCATCTTGTAGTTGGAGGAATGTGTGCTCATCCAGTTGACAGCCACTTTCTGAACAGCTGTGAAGGGAGGATTGGGATGTATGTCGGTAACGATGCCCTCCTTCTCGTTGTCGTTGATCCACACCGTGAAATAATGCTGACGTCTGGTGTACTCCACCTTTCCGCCAATATACCTCACGTGTTTTAGATGCTCGCAATATTGCGCAAAGGAGGTTTGTCCCTTCTGGGCGCATAGGGTCAGTGCTGTCACCATCTCTACATAGGTGGTGCAGTCGAGCTGGCGAGTATTGATAACCAACTGCTCTTCCTTTGTGCGGTCGAGGGTTCCTGCCACATAAGGCACACCGATAAACTTCTTGCCAAACCAAAGCATCCAGCTCTTGGGCTTCTGTTTGAGCGACTTCGCCTCCTGCAGCAGGCTCACTATCTTCATACTGTCCTGACGGTTGTAAGCCGAAACGTGACAAACCAACAGGCAAGCCAACAAAAGAATCATCGTTTTTTTCATAATGCTATTCATTTTATGTATCAAAAGACGAACCTAACGTTTTCTGCCAAAGTTGACTCCCACATAGAGGTTGAGCTCTCCGAAGGAGTTGTTGGTTGAGAAACGGTCCTTCTTATAATTATAGGTATGCAGGATGGCGCTTGCACCGGCATACCAGTGGGTGTTGTTCCATACCAAGGCAAAACGGCCAATGCCGTCGAGGTTGAAGTTGCGGAAACTGAACTCACGGGTTTTCTTGTTCTCCTCGCGCTCCACATCTGCCATCGACTGGTTGTAGGCCAAAGCCATGGAAAGGGAAGCATTGAAGAGAAAGTCCTTGGCGAAGACCCAGTTGTATGCATAGCCACAACTGCCCGATACGTCGGTGTACTTCACCGTACCAAAACGCAGTTTGTTGTCGATGTCGCCACCGAACTTTTCACCCATCTTGTCGACTACCACATCTTCCAGTTTCTCCCAGTCCACCTCCAGCGTATGGCGGGTGTAACCTATGCCTGCCAACCAGCTACCGGCGCTTTTTCTCTGAACAGTACTCTGCGCATAAGCTGCTGGATAAGAGAATTTTCTGTGGTTAAATATGTAGTAAAGATTAAAACCTTTTACACTCGATTTCACGCCGTCGAAGTCTACTCCTTTGACGGGCGATGTGTCTATCCCGTCGCCTAAATAGAAGCTCTTAATGTGATAGTCGTTTCCTGTCTGTCGCCAGAACAGGTCGATGCCCAGCAGACTGCTGTAAAGGCTCATCGAGAACCCCTTCTTGGGTGAGTGGGAAGAACCAAAGCCGATATTCTTCAGATCGATGGCGTAGCCTAAGAACACCCATCTCCAGCCAATATAAGGACCTAAGCGGTAGGTGATGTCGGGAGCAAATGAGATGCTCTGCCCTTCCTTGCTCGAGAGTGTGTAGCGTTCGTAGGTGTTGGTGTTCTGCAGCATTACGGTATAGTTATAATGCTGCGACTCGATATAGTTCTCGTCGGTGGTGTTGAACTCGCGGAACAGTTGGGTGAAGACATCGCCCACTCTGTGGAAAAAAGTCTTCTTGTGGCGGGCATAAGTAAGACTGTCTGAGGAATTCGGCTGGAACATCGTAGCATTGAACAAGGTTCCCAGCAAAGTGGAATCTGCCGTCTCCTCGGCACTCCAGGCAGGAGAGCCGAAGCCAAGGCAGAAAACGATGAGGGTGTAAACAAACTTGTTCTTCATTGCTTTATATTTTACAGGTCGTGCTGATGCAGCAGTCTGCCGGAACTCTCAGTCGTGGGGCCTGGGCTGACTGCAGGCAACATGGTTTAGTTCTTCCACAATATGCGGTCGAGCACCCAGTTGGTAGGAGTGGCTGCCACACAAGTGCTTTCGCAGGTGCCTATTCCCTGCAGGTCTTCTATCACTGTCTTGATGATAGGCAACTGTACATACGAAGGGTTGGGCACTACGATGCTTGTCTTGCCTGCACTCGTAACAAGCAGGATGGGATCGTAGTCGAAAACCGAGAACGACAGCGACCCCTTGTCGCCAACGATCTCTATGCGGTCTTCTTTGGCACTCTCGTGTCCCACAAAGCACCAGCTTCCACTGCCGGGAATACCGCTCTCGAAGTAGAAACAAGCCGAGATGGTGTCCTCTGCTTCATACAGATGGGCACGGTTGGCGGGATAGCCGTGGGCTCGGGTGATGACTCCGAAGATATCCTGCAGGAGGTCTATCTGATGTGGAGCCAGGTCGTAGAAATAGCCACCTCCCGAAATGTCGGGCTGCAGTCGCCAGGGCATTTCCTTGCCCGAAGTATAGTCGAGGTCGCGTGGCGGCACCGAGAATCTCACCTGTACGTTGAGCACATTGCCTATGCCTCCCTGCTCCACTATCTGTTTCACCTTGCGGAAGTATGGCAGATAGCGACGATAGTAAGCCACAAAGCAGGGCACTCCCGTCTGTTCGCTCACTCGGTTGATGCGGATGCAGTCGTTATAGCTGGCAGCCAGAGGTTTCTCCACATACACCGGCTTGCCTGCCCTCATCGCCATGATGGCGAAGGTGGCGTGCGACGATGGTGGCGTGGCAATGTAAATGGCATTCACGTCGGGATCGTCTATCAACTCCTGGGCATCCGTGTACCATTTACGTATATGGTGGCGCTCGGCATAACTGCGGGCTTTGTCCTCACTACGGCTCATGACAGCCACTACCTTCGAGCCCTCCACCTCGTTGAAGGCTGGACCCGATTTTTTCTCGGTCACTTCTCCGCAACCGATAAATCCCCAATTTATCTGTTTGATGCTACCCATAATATCTTTGACTACTCTGTCTTCTCGCAACTTCATCGCTTACGAGAGTTCTATACCTTATTATATATTACTCACCTTTCGCCGGATTCGGAAGTTTCAGAAGTAGAATTCTTTAGTTTTACAGACTTATTCAGCCTCCTCCAAACTCTTGTTGATTTGGTCGATGTAGTCGAGCACGTCGTCGCGACCCAACTTCTTCTCGCTGCTGGTGATGAAGTAAGGAGGCAGTTCCACCCAACGGTCTTCCAGCGCGTGCATCCACTTCTCGGCATTCATGCGGGCCTTAACTGGGCCCAACTTGTCGGCCTTGGTGAAGACGATGCAGAAGGGCACGCCACTCTCGCCCAACCAGTCTACGAACTCACGGTCAATCTTCTGCTGGTCGTGGCGCACGTCGATAAGTACAAAGACGTTAGCCAACTGTGGACGCTGCAGAATATAGCTGGAAATCATCTGCTCCAACTGTTTCTGTACGGTCTTCGAACGCTTGGCGAAGCCATAGCCCGGCAGGTCGACCAGATACCACTCGTTGTTGATGATGAAATGGTTGATAAGCAGGGTCTTTCCCGGTGTGGCCGATGTCTTGGCGAGTCCCTTGTGGTTGCAGAGCATGTTGATGAGGCTCGACTTTCCCACGTTACTTCTGCCGATGAAGGCATACTCCGTCTTGTTGTCCTTAGGACACATGCTCACACGTGGAGCAGATATGGTGAATTCTGATTTCTTTATTTCCATATTGTTGTTATTTCTATTTTTATTCCGTTCTTTCGTTCTGCACTTTCGCTTACTCTCCCGCTACCCTTCTATCTCGGCGAGTTCGAGCCAGCGCATTTCCTTCTCGTCGATCTCGTCCTTGATTTCTGGCAGACGCTTGCTCTTCTCCGTCAGTTCCTCCACCGAGAGTTGTCCGCTGCAGAGAGCTTCCTCCAGGGCTTTCTGCTCGTTTTCGAGCTGTTCCAGTTCCTTGGTCAGCTGCTCGTACTCGCGCTTCTCCTTGTAGGTCATCTTTCTTTTGCCCTCTTTCTTCTGGGTTGCCGAAGATTGTTCTTTGGCTGTAGGCTTGGTGGCTTTCTTCTCGGCTCCCTCGCCCTCGGTCTTGGGTTGAAGTCGGCACCATTCACGATACTGGGTATAGTTGCCAGGGAAATCCTGTATCTCGCCTTCGCCCTTGAAGACCAACAGATGATCCACCACCTTGTCCATGAAATATCGGTCGTGGCTCACCACAATCACGCATCCGGCAAAGTCTTGCAGATATTCCTCCAGCACCTGCAGCGTCTGTATGTCGAGGTCGTTGGTAGGCTCGTCGAGCACCAAGAAGTTGGGGTTGCGCATCAGCACGGTACAGAGGTAGAGCTTACGCTTCTCGCCTCCGCTCAACTTGTACACGTAGTTGTGCTGTTCCTCGGGCGTGAAGAGGAAGAACTGCAGAAACTGCGAGGCGGTCATGTGTCGGCCGCCGCCCAGGTCGATGTAGTCGGCTATCTCTGTGATGACGTCTATCACCTTCTGGTCTTCCCTGAACTTCAGACCTTCCTGCGAGAAGTAGCCGAAGCGCACCGTCTCGCCGATGTCAAACTGTCCGCTGTCAGGTTTCACCTCGCCCAGCAGCATCTTGATGAAGGTGGACTTTCCTGTTCCGTTATTACCCACGATGCCCATCTTTTCGAAGCGTGCAAAGTTGTAATAGAAGTCGCGCAGAATGACTTTCTTCTCGCCGCGGTCGTCGAAGGCCTTGCTGACATACTGGCATTCGAAAATCTTCGAGCCGATGTAAACGGTAGAAGCTTTCAACCTTACTTGTCGGTCCTCAATGCGCTGTTTTGCCACTTTCTCAAGCTCATAAAAGGCATCTTCTCTGTATTTCGCCTTATGTCCACGGGCTTGTGGCTGACGGCGCATCCATTCCAGCTCCCGGCGATAAAGGTTCTTCGAGTGCTGAATCTCTGCCCGAAGGTTGTCCATGCGCTCCTGTCGTTTCTCCAAGTAGTAGGCGTAGTTGCCTCGATAGGTATAGATGCCCTGATCGTCGAGCTCCAGTATCACGTTGCACACCTTGTCGAGGAAGAATCGGTCGTGGGTCACCATAAAGATGGTCTTGTTGCCCCTATTCAGATAGCCTTCCAGCCATTCTATCATTTCCAGGTCGAGATGGTTGGTAGGCTCGTCGAGCATCAGGAAGTCGGGCTCGGTTATCAGCACGTTGGCAAGCGCCACACGCTTCTGCTGTCCACCGCTCAACTGTCCCATGGGCTGCTCCAGGTTGGTGATGTGTAGCTGTGTGAGTATCTGTCGCGCCTTGAGCACCTTATCGGGATCGCCCTCGTGGTTGAAACAGGCATCGAGTACACTCTCCTCGGGATCAAACTGGGGCGACTGTTCCAGAAAGCCCAGCTTCAAGTCACGTCGGTAGATGATAGATCCTGACTCATAGCCTTCCTTGTCCATCAGTACCGACATAAGAGTTGACTTTCCCGTGCCGTTGCGTGCAACGAGTCCCACCTTCTGTCCTTCAGCGATGGAAAACGAAATATTCTCGAAAAGAACCTGAGCACCAAATCGTTTGGTGAGGTTCTGAACATCCAAATAGGGTATCTGCGTAGCCATTTATTAATTTTTTGTGCAAAGATAAGGAAAAAATTTGGCAGAAACGAATTTTTTAATTATCTTTGCACTCGATTTCAATTCTTATAGGCGTTTCCCCACTCTTCGAAACGCTTATCATCAATCAAAACATCATATACTATTTTTATAATATAATGTATAGCATAGACGAATTAAATGCAAAAAATGTCGCTCAACTGAAAGACATTGCAAAAGAGATAGGTGCTAAAATCAAGTCTAATGACAACAAAAAGACGATCGTTTACGCCATTCTCGACACCCAGGCCGAGCAGCCCGTCCAGAATGCTGCAGCTCCCAAGAGAAAGAGAGTGAGGATAGCAAAGACGGAAGACAAGGTGTACTCCGTGAAGGGCAAGGACGGTGAAAACTACGATGTGATGAAGAACCAGGTGAAAGGACCTGTGTCCACCGATACTCCTTTGTTCAAGGAACCCTTACAGCAGGATGAGCCTATAGCCGAAACCGAAGCACCTCAGACCGCTGCCGGTCAGGATGCTCCCGAAGCCGAAGTGCCAGCCGTTACTTCTGCCGAAACAGCGCAGAGCGATGTAGAGCCAGCCATGCTGAAACCTATAGCCAAGCACAGAGGACGTAAGAGCAAGGCTGAGCTTGAGGCCATTGCAGCTGCCAAGGTGGCTGCCTTGAAGGAAAGAAACAAGATGCAGAGTGAACAGGAAGCCAACAGCCCTTCTGAAGACACAACCTCGGAGGATAATACGGAAAAACAAAACTCGGTTGACGAAACCAACCTCATTCCCGAACAGGATTTTTCTAATGCTGCCGACAACGGCGAGAGTGACGCTGCAGCCCTGGCTGCACAGTTGCAGGCCAAGTTGAATGCCCAAAACGAGAAGGCTGGCGAACAGACTGTTGCACAGGATGCCACAGGCATTTGGGAGGGCGACCCTGGCGACGGCACCGACTTTATCCCCGTAGTCGACCTTCCTATCGAAGACCAGGCTGCCATGCCCACCTTCGACATCTTCGATCGTCCTACTACTCCTACAGCCACTGCAGCTCCTGTCCCTCAGCCAGCACAACAGAAAAAAGCAGAGTCAACATTCGACTTTACCAACATCATCACATCCAATGGTGTACTCGAGGTCATGCCCGACGGCTATGGTTTCCTGCGCAGCAGCGACTACAACTACCTCTCTTCACCCGACGATGTGTATGTGCCCAACAATGTCATCAAGCGCTATGGTCTGAAGACCGGCGACGTGGTACAATGCCGTGTGCGTCCTCCTCACGAGGGCGAGAAGTACTTCCCTATCACCGACATCGAGATGATCAACGGTAGAAAGCCATCCGAGGTGCGCGACCGCATACCTTTCGAGCATCTCACACCTCTCTTCCCCGACGAGAAGTTCACACTCTGTGGCGACCGTGCCACCACTAACCTCAGCACTCGTGTTGTCGATCTCTTCTCGCCTATCGGTAAGGGTCAGCGTGCACTCATCGTGGCTCAGCCAAAGACGGGTAAGACCATCCTGATGAAGGATATCGCCAACGCCATCGCTGCCAATCATCCCGAGGCCTACCTCATGATGTTGCTCATCGACGAGCGCCCTGAGGAGGTTACCGACATGGCTCGCACCGTCAACGCCGAGGTCATCGCCTCTACCTTCGACGAGCCTGCCGAGCGTCATGTCAAGATAGCCGGAATCGTATTGGAGAAAGCCAAGCGCATGGTGGAGTGCGGTCACGACGTCGTCATCTTCCTCGACTCCATCACCCGTCTGGCTCGTGCCTACAACACCGTGGCGCCAGCCTCAGGCAAGGTTCTTACAGGTGGTGTCGACGCCAATGCCCTGCAGAAACCTAAGCGTTTCTTCGGAGCTGCCCGCAACATCGAGGGAGGCGGCTCGCTCACCATCATCGCCACTGCCCTCATCGATACAGGCAGCAAGATGGACGAGGTGATCTTCGAGGAGTTCAAGGGAACGGGCAACATGGAGCTTCAGCTCGACCGCTCTCTCAGCAACAAGCGCATCTTCCCTGCTGTCAACCTCGTGGCTTCTTCTACTCGTCGCGACGACCTGTTGCAGGACAAGACCACCCTCGACCGTATGTGGATTCTGCGTAAGTATATTTCCGACATGAATCCTGTGGAGGCGATGAACACCATCCACAAGAGTATGCAGCAAACCCGCAACAACGAAGAGT
>OLSX01000104.1_pt1 | contig 72782 bp, 50 predicted proteins | sample 1673141 | NCBI WGS metagenome assembly OLSX01 (sample SAMEA3136759, study PRJEB25190) | human gut metagenome | biome: human gut; feature: human-associated habitat; material: faeces | place: Austria | collected 2013 | reverse complement strand
GTTTCTTTTAATCTATTTGTAGTCAATTAAATACCTTCAGACTACATCAAATATACGAAATATATCCCGAATAAACAATAGCCGCATGGCTTCCGCCAGACGATTTTTTGCATTTGCAGGACGTTTCGGAGGGCGTTGCGCCCGCATCGGGCAGGACGTGCCGCAACATCCCCCGGACGGGGCTGGGGCGTGCGGGATTCGCGGTCTGCTACCCGAGTTCCGCCTTGAGGTCGACCTCGCGGATATGGCCCTGCGCAAAGAGGATGGCGCGCGCAGGGTAGTTCTCGATCAGGGCGGTGTTGTGCGTGGACATGACCACGGCACAGCCGCGGCCGGCGATCTCCTGGAAAAGCTGCATGATGCCTTCGGCCGTCACGGGGTCGAGGTTGCCTGTCGGTTCGTCGGCCAGCAGCACCTGCGGGTTGTTCAGGATCGCGCGGGCGATGACCAGCCGCTGCTGCTCGCCCCCCGAGAGTTCGAACGGCATTTTGTAGCTTTTGGCCCCGAGGTCTACGAGCTTGAGCACCTGGTCGATCCGCTCCCGGATCTCGTCTTCGCGCTTCCATCCCGTGGCTTTCATCACGTAATAGAGGTTCATGAAGACGTTGCGGTCGGTGAGCAGCTGGTAGTCCTGGAATACGATACCGATCCGGCGGCGGAGGTGGGGGATGTCGCGGCGCCTGAGCCTGCGCAGGTCATAGCCTGCCACCCGCCCTTCGCCGGTGAGCAGCTGCACCTCGGCGTACAGGGTTTTGAGCAGGGTGCTCTTGCCGCTGCCGACGCGCCCGATCAGGTAAACGAATTCGCCCGGAGCCACGCACAGGTTCACATCCGACAGCACCATCTCGCCCCGGCGCATCAGCTTCTCGGCCGAGGTGCTGCCGAACGGGTTGTCCGCATGGTAGATGGCTGCGTTTTTCAGCCTTACGACATATTTTTCGCTCATAGGTTCTGGTCGCTGGAATTATTTTCCAAAGATAGTCAAAATATCCGTACGGGGATGTCGGCACGGCGAAAAAAACCGCCAAAACTGCTTCTGAAGGGATGTTTTGATCCTTCTCGACCGGAAATATATAACAAAAAAGCCCTTTGGGTTGCGCAAAAACAACCGTATAATTTGCATTTCCGCCCGAGGGTGCTTAAATTTGCACGATAGGCCGTGACGCCTCGGCCTGACAGTAAGCAAAAAATCTTTGAATGAAAGAAAACGAGATCCTGCGGGAGATTATGCGGGATGCCAAAATAGGTTGGTGGCAAGCCGACCGTAACCGCCGCGTGTTCCATATTTCGGAAGGGCTCCGCGACCTGCTGGGGGTCGCTTCGTGCGATGTGACTTACGAAGAGTTCGGGAAGATGATAACTCCGGCCTACCGGGAATATGCCCTCGCCTCGATCGGGGTGCGGGGCGGCGCCGAACGCCTCTACCCGCTGCAAGGCCCCGAGGGGGAGATATGGTGCTATTGGAAACTGTTGCGCGAAGAGGTTGCCGAAGACGGGGGGATGTTGCTGACGGGTTATTTCCGGGTGGTCGACCCGCCGTCCGAAGTGGTCAGGTCGGAGGAAAAACAACGGATCAACGACCTGCTGTTCCGTCTTAACAGCATTTCGCAAACGCTGCTTTCGCTGCTGAAAGTCGATGACCTGGATGCCGTCGTCGACGAAATCCTGGCCGACGTGCTGACCATGTTCGATGGCGGAAGGGCCTATATCATCGAATCCGACCCCGAACACCGTTTATATAATTGCACCTACGAAGTCACGGCCGAGAATGTCGCCGGGGAACAGGAGCTGGTAAGCGGTATTTCGATGGACGAGGTGCCCTGGTGGACGCAGCGCATCGCCAACGGCCAGCCCGTAATCATCTCTTCGCTCGACGAATTGCCCGACGAGGCTTTCCGCGAGCGCGAGGTGCTGGCCATGCAGGACATCAAGTCGCTGATCGCCGTGCCGCTCCTCTCGCGCGACAAGGTGTGGGGATATGCCGGCATCGACATCGTGAACCGGCCCCGGAGATGGACGGGCGAGGATTTCCAGTGGTTTTCGTCACTGATCAATATCATCAGCCTCTGTATCGAATTGCAGCGCTCCGAGCGCGAGGCGCAGTCCGAACGCAAGTACCTCCAGAGCCTCTATCACCACATGCCCCTGGGGTATGCCCAGCTGCGGGTCATCCGTGACGAGCAGGGGAAACCCGTCGACCTGCTGGTGCTGGATGCCAACTACACCGCCGACAAGATCATGGGTACCAAGCGCGAAACCTATATCGGCAGGCGTATTTCCGAACTGGGGCTGGATATGGAGCAATATCTGAAAACTTTTACGGAGGTGCTCCGCAGCGACGGATTCATCGAACGCGACTCCTTTTACGAGATCTCTAAACGCTGGATACACTCCATCCTCTATACGACCCGGTCGGACGAGGTCATCAGCCTCTTTTCCGACACTACGGAAATGCGCAATGCCCACGAGGCGTTGTTCAACAGCGAAAAAATGCTGCGCAATATTTTCGACAACGTCCAGGTCGGGGTGGAGCTTTATGACAAAGAGGGCTGCCTGGTCGACATCAACACCAAAAACCTCGACATCTTCGGCATCGCGGCGAAGGAGGATGTGCTGGGGATCAATTTTTTCGAGAACCCGATCGTGCCCGAGGAGATCCGCCGCAACGTGCGCAACGGGCAGGAGCAGTCCTTCAGGCTTGATTATCCTTTCGACCGGCTGGGCGGCTACTATCCCTCCCGCAAGAAAGGCAGCGTGCAGATATATACCAAGGTGACCATGCTGTACGACATGTACGGCGAACTGGTCAACTTCCTGGTGCTGAATATCGACAACACCGAGATCAACGAAGCCCACCACAGACTGGAGGAGTTCGAAAGTTCGTTCTCGCTGGTGAGCCGCTTCGGCAAGGTGGGGTACGCCCGCTTCGACCTGGTGACCCGCGACGGGTATGCCGTGCCGCAATGGTACCGCAACCTGGGCGAGGAGAGCGACACCCCCATGACGCAGGTGATCGGCGTCTACAACCATGTCAATCCCGAAGACCGGGAGGCCATATTCCGGGAAATCGGGCGGGTCAAGGCCAACGAGTCGAACGGCTTCACGCTCGACCTGCGGGTCGGGCTCCGCGACGGCAAGAGCGGGTGGACGCGCGTCAATGTGGTGCGCAACCCGCTGAATACCGACCCCTCGAAGATCGAAATGGTATGCGTCAATTTCGATGTCACGGAACTCAAGCAGACGGAGAAGAGCCTGATCGAAGCCAAGAACAAGGCCGAGGTCAGCGACCGCCTGAAATCGGCCTTCCTGGCCAATATGAGCCACGAGATACGTACGCCGCTCAATGCCATCGTGGGATTCTCGAACCTGCTGGCCGAAACCGACGATATCGCGGAGCGCCGCGAGTACATGCAGGTCGTCGAGGAGAATAACGACCTGTTGCTCAAATTGATATCCGATATCCTCGACCTTTCGAAGATCGAGGCCGGAACGTTCGAGTTCAATTACGGCATGCTCGACGTCAACCGCATGTGCGAGGAGGCGGTGCGTTCGCTGCGCCTCAAGGTGCAGGACAAGCCCGTCGAATTGCTTTTCGGCGACCATGAGGAGCAATGCCGCATCGTCGGGGACAAGAACCGGCTGTTGCAGGTCATCACCAATTTTATCAACAATGCGGTGAAATTCACCGAGCAAGGCTCCATCACGCTGGGCTACCGCCGGGAGGCCGGGGACTTGCTGTTCTACGTCGAGGATACGGGAAAAGGCATCTCCGAAGAGCATCTGCGCACTGTTTTCGACCGTTTCGTCAAACTCAACAGCTTTGCGCAGGGCACCGGGCTGGGGCTTTCGATCTCGAAGAGCATCGTCGAGCAGATGGGCGGGCATATCGGCGTCGAGTCGGAGGAAGGCCGGGGCTCCCGTTTCTGGTTCACCATACCTGCCGTGGCATGCAATGCCGGGCCGGACGATGAACCGTCCGTTGTGGCTGAGGCTCCGCATCCCGTTTCCCGTCAGGACGGGAAACTCCCGTTGCTGCTCGTGGCCGAGGATACCGACAGCAATTTCCTGTTGGTGTCGCTGATGTTCCGCAAGGAGTTCGACATCGTACGGGCCGTCAATGGCGAGGAGGCGGTGCGAATATGCCGGGAAATGAAACCTGCGGCCATCCTGATGGACATCAAGATGCCCGTGATGGACGGGCTCGAGGCTACGCGGCGGATCCGCGCGTTCGATCCCGTCGTGCCGATCGTCGCGGTCACGGCATTCGCCTACGACCGTGACCGGCAGAAAGCCCTCGCTGCCGGAGCCAACGAATATGTCGCCAAGCCGCTGAGCGGGGAGCATATCCGCCGCGTATTGGGGACATTGCTGGCGGGGGGATAACCGCGCCGCGCGTTACGGGCTTCGCCGATAGGGACGTGTCCGCCGTTTTCCGGGGGATCGCCCGCCGCGAAACAACGGCGGCGCTGTAGCAGCCCGGTAGGGAAACCTGTGCCGGGAAGGGTTACCGCGGTGGCCGCGTCCGTTCCTGCCCTGTTTCCGGAAAATCTGCCGATCCCCGATGTATTTCCTGCCCGAGGAGCGGTATTTGGAAAAAAAGTATTATTTTTGCACTGTTTCCATGAGGCTTTGTCCCGCGAAATTCTGGGGGTGCCCGGTTTTGACAGCAGGCAGAGTTTGATTGTAAGCACGCCGAGCGCTGTGTGGCGGCTCGTAAATCCCGACGCTCAAGATTCAAATGGCAATAACAGCTATGCACTCGCTGCATAATTTTCAAGGAAAATTAGCTTAATCGCCGGGCCCAAGGCGGCTTGGCGACGAGTATCCCGGGGAGTGGTTCCGCCCTTTAACCGCTTTCCATATGGGGTATCATCAATTCAGGGATAGTGCACCGGAGCGTCCCGGCCGGTGTGCGAAATTCAGGGACTGGGACTCGGGTTGGGTTGCCGCCTGCCAGGCCCGGGTAGAAGGATCAAACGGCGGCTAAGCGTGTAGAAAGCTTTCGGGTTCCCTGTTTGGACGCGGGTTCGACTCCCGCCACCTCCACGAATGTAAAACGCATCTGGTTTATTATTAACCAGATGCGTTTTCTTGTTGTATTATATCCTTTATTGCTTGCAGAACGGATGTCGGCGCAGCGGCCCTTCGCAATTCGTGGCGGACACTTTTATGCGACTCAAAACGTGGTTTCGGTCGTATGCCCTGCGGCCTGGTGGTGGCGATGGCCGGAATCCGGTCTGGCAGGCGTTCGTCGCCAAGAGCCGTCAGGGAATCCGGAAGAGCTTGCCTTCGGCGAAGGTAATCCACAGCGACCCGTCGGGTGCCTGCCGGAAATCGTTTCCTGCCGAATTGCAGCATTTCACACTCCACAGCAGCGTGCCGTCTTCGCGCACGGCGGCAACCTGCCCGAGCCTCCCGGCGACATAGACCACACCGTCGCGCACACAGGCCGGGCAGGAGTTGTATTCGTATCCCCATCCCAGATCGGTGCACCATGTTTCGCGGTAGGCGTCCGCCGAGGTGTCCACGGCCGCCAGCTCGCCGTCCATCGTCTTGTAATAGAATTGCCGTCCGTCGTCGCCGAGGCCCGTCGTTTCGCGTGCTTTACGGCTGTTGTCGCGCCATAGCTGCCGTCCGGTAGCCAGGTCGAGGCAGGTCACGGCCCGGTCGGGCGCCACGATGAAGACCTTGCCGCCGGCGATGCGGGGCACGACATGCCCCGGGGAGAGGAACACGCCGGGGCGGCCGTTGTTCCATTTCCAGAGGCATCTGCCCGTCGCGGCGTCGAGGCAATAAAGGTGCCTGTCCCACGCCCCGAATACCAGTTTTCCGTCCGCGAGCGTCGGGCGCCCCTGCGCCTGTCCCTGTCCGTAGTCGTAACGCCAGAGCAGTTTGCCGCTGCGCAGGTCTATGCGGCCGACGGAGCCGACGCCCAGCCCGATGTAGAGCGAGCTGCGGTCGACGAGCCCGTCGCCGACGACGGCCGTGGCGGTCGGCAGGTGCCACCTTCGGCGGCCTGTCCGGGCGTCGAAGGCCCATATCCCGCCCGAGGCGGCGCCGACAATCACCAGCCCGTCCGTGCAGAGCGGGGTGGTGTAGAGCGCGTCGGGAAACCTGTGCCGCCACACTTCGCGCCCCCGGCGTGTGTCGTACGCCCGCAATACGCCCTGTGAATTGCCGTAGTAAAGCATGTCGCCGCAGCATCCCGCACCCGTCAGTACCATGGCGCTGTCCTGCAGGACGTATTCCATGCGACCTTCGTAGTCGGGTGCGGCGGGCGGCGGGTCGCAGGGCAGGGCGAGTATCTGCGGATCCCCCTCCAGGCATACCGTATGGCGGGTGCGTGCGGCGTGTCCGAGCGGCTTTTCGCGGATGCGCACCGAGTCGGCGAAGAAATCGAGCAGGGTATATCCCGGCGCCTCGCCCGGCCTGCCGGCCAGTGCCCGGCCGGGTATGCCCGCGATGCCGTCGAAATTGCGCAGGTCGAGCCGGTGGTAGTGCCCGTAGAGCGAGGCGGTGATGCCCAGCCGTTTGAGCGTTGCGACCACCTCCTGCCTGTTGGTGAGGTCTTTGTTGAGCGGGTAGTGGCAGAGGCTTACGATCCGTTCGCCGGGGCGGGCCCCGGCGGCCTGCGCTCCGAGCCATGCGAGGTCTTCGGTGCGCACGACGCCGTCGGCCATTTTCATGTAGGGCCCGCAGTTGTAGCCCAGGAAAAGGTAGCCTCCCGCACGGTACGCGACGCGCCCGTCATGGCCGAATATGCGGCGGAATGTCGTGCATCCGCTCTCCGACCAGGTCGTTTCATGGTTGCCCATGACGGTGAACCACGGTTTTTCGAGCTGCGACATCAGCCCGTACACGTGCTCCAGATCCTCGTCGCTGCCCGTGTTGGTGAGATCCCCGCCGAAGATGACCAGTTCGGCATCCGACGCGTTGGCTTCGGCGACGGCCACGCGGAAGAGCGAGTCCTGTGCATTGCCCGGCGTGACATGTATGTCGGTGAAAAAGACGACGTGCAGCGTATCGGCCGGGGAGGGGCGTGTTTGCGCCGCGGCGGTTCGGGTGTCCCGCCGCGCTGCGTGATCCGCCGTCGCGGAGGCTCCTGCCGCAGGCGCATGCACGGGGACGAGTGCCGACAGGCACCACGCCATGCCGAAGCACAGCCGGAGGATTTGATTTTTCATGGCCGTCGAGGTAAGTTTTAATGCGGTAAGGTACGAAATTCAGGGCAAAAAACATATCTTTGTGCCACTGAAAAATACAGACATATGGCTAAAAAGATCATGCTGCTCGGTTCGGGCGAACTGGGCAAGGAGTTCGTAATCGCGGCGCAGCGACTGGGACAGACCGTCGTGGCGTGCGATTCCTATGCGGGCGCCCCTGCCATGCAGGTGGCCGACGCCTGCGAGGTGTTCCCGATGCTCGACGGCGATGCGCTCGCCGCCGCCGTGGCCCGGCACCGCCCCGACGTGATCGTCCCCGAAATCGAGGCGATCCGCACCGAACGCCTCTACGACTTCGAACGCGAGGGCATCCAGGTCGTGCCGAGCGCTCGCGCCGTCAATTTCACGATGAACCGCAAGGCCATCCGCGACCTTGCCGCCCGGGAGCTGGGGCTAAAGACCGCCCATTATTTCTACGCCACGTCGCTCGCCGAACTGGAGGAGGCTGCCGCCCGGATCGGGTTCCCGTGCGTGGTCAAGCCGCTGATGTCCTCCTCGGGCAAGGGGCAGTCGCTCGTCAGGAATGCCGGCGAACTGGAGAGAGCCTGGCACTACGGCTGCGAAGGGTCGCGCGGCGATATCCGCGAGCTGATCATCGAGGAATTCATCCGCTTCGACAGCGAAATCACGCTGCTGACCGTCACGCAGAAGGACGGCCCGACGCTCTTTTGCCCGCCGATCGGCCATGTGCAGAAGGGCGGCGACTACCGCGAGAGTTTCCAGTCGCCCTACGTGGCACCGGAACACCTCGCTGAGGCGCAGCGCATGGCGGCCGCCGTCACCGAAGCCCTGACCGGTGCCGGGCTGTGGGGCGTGGAATTCTTCCTGAGCCACGAAAACGGGGTTTATTTCTCCGAACTTTCGCCGCGCCCGCACGACACGGGCATGGTGACGCTGGCCGGGACGCAGAATCTCAATGAGTTCGAACTGCACCTGCGCGCCGTGCTGGGGCTGCCGATTCCCGCGGTGACTTTCGAACGCCTGGGCGCCACGGCCGTGGTGCTCTCGCCCCTGGCAAGCCCCGTGGCGCCGCGCTACGAGGGGATCGACCGGGCGCTGGCCTCCGATCCCCGTACCGACGTGCGGATCTTCGGCAAACCTTCGGCGCGCGTCAACCGCCGTATGGGCATCGTCGTGGGCTATGCGCCGCTGGGCGACGACCTCGATGCCCTGCGCGGCCGGGTGAAGGCCGCGGCCGCCGAAATCAAAGTCCTCGAACCTTAAAAACCTGTTTCGATATGGCACAATACGCACTTATTTCGACCGAGAAAGGCGACATGAAGGCCGAGCTCTATACGGAGGAGACCCCCGGTACGGTGGCGAACTTCGTCGAGCTGGCCAACCACAATTTCTACGACGGGCTGACCTTCCACCGGGTGATTCCGGGCTTCGTCATCCAGGGCGGCTGCCCGCGGGGCGACGGCACGGGCGGCCCCGGGTACAAGATCAAATGCGAGACCTCGGCGCCGCGCCAGTATCACGACCGGGGCGTGCTCTCGATGGCCCATGCCGGAAAGGACACGGGCGGCTCGCAATTTTTTATCTGCTGCGCCCGCGAGTCGACGCAGCACCTCGACGGCCGCCACACCTGCTTCGGCCGGGTGGTCGAGGGGCTGGACGTCATCGACGACATCCGTCCCGGCGATCTGATCCTCTCGATCCGCATCGTGGAGGAGTAGGCATACCGCCCGCGTGTACATGAACAAAGCCCTCCCTGTGCGGAGGGCTTTGTCCTTGCCCCCCCCCTATATTTTTTTCACCATTTCGAACTGCCGCCCCGTCACGGCGATGTTCGCCGCCTCCAGGAACGCCGTTAACGATTCGCAGCCGGCCTCGGTGTTTATGGCCTTGACCGAATCCGCCTTGTTGAGCCGGAGCGCTTCCCGCAGCAGCGAGGTGGCGATCCCCCGCCGCCTGTACCGCTTGTCGACAGCGATTAGGGCAATGTCGCCCGAGGCGGGTTCGAAGATGCAGTATCCCACTTGTGTCCCCTCTGCGCGGGCGCTCAGCCCGGCGAAGTCCCCCGCAGCCCGCCTTATGGCCTCGGGGCTGTTCTGCCAGGAGGGCATGAAATCCCAGAACTGCGGGTCGGGGGCGAACCGTCCCACATCGACGGGCGTTACCGTACAGGCAATGTCCGGGATTTTCGCGCCGAGGTGCACGTGCGCGCCCTGTTGTATGGAATAATTGAATTCACGCGCCGTTTCGAACCCGAGCTTCCGGTAGACCGATACCGCCTTTGTGTTGTGTTGCAGGACTTCCAGCAGGTATTGCCGGATTCCGGCCTCCCGCAAGTAGGGGATGGAGTGTTCGAAGACCTTTGCAGCGAGCCCCTGCCCGCGATAGGCTTCGAGGGTTCCCGTGCCGGTGTCGTAGGCCGTCGGCAGGCCGTTGAAATTCCCTCTCCCATTCAGGGTGAACGCGGCGATCCGCTCCCCGTCGAACGCGGCGAACGACAGGCGGGGATCGAAACCGCGCCTGCGCAGCATGCGCCGGAGCTGTGTTTCGTCCAGTTGGACTTCGTAATCGGCGAATGCCTGGCCGAATGCCTCGAACAGCGTGCCGAAACATGTATTTTCCAGTGATTTTATCTCCATATGTGTCTGTTTCGGATTTCGGGGGACAGGGCTCCGTCCCCTCTTTTCAAGAGTCGTCGGTTGCAGCTTCTTCCCGCTGCGGGATCGCGCTTTACGCCGGGCACCGCCCCCTCTTCGCCGGAAAGCGAACTGAAAAAAACTCCCCTCGGGAACCGATGTCCGCGAGGGGAGCGCCTTATTCCGTATTGCCCGGGAGTTATTTCCCGAACTTGGCGATGATATTGTCCGTAGCTTTTTTCAGCAATTCCTCAGGGCAGCAGAGGGTGATGCGGATGTAACGGTTGCCCTCCGAGCCGAAGATGCCGCCCGGGGTCAGGAACACGTCGCATTTGTCCATCACCTCGTCCGAGAATGCAAAGCTGTCGCCCTCGTACGATTCGGGCAGCTCGGCCCATACGAACAGCCCGGCCTGGTGCTCGCGGTATTTGCATCCCAGCGCGTCGAGCAGCGCATAGGCCTGCTTCTCGCGGCCGTAATAGATGTCGTTCAGCTCCTTGAACCACTCTTCGCCCAGTGCCAGCGCCGTGTCGGCCGCCGCCTGGATCGGGTAGAACATGCCCGAGTCCATGTTCGACTTGAACGTCAGGATCGAGTCGATCCACTCCTTCTTGCCCACGACGACGCCCACGCGCCAGCCGGCCATCGAGTGGCCTTTCGACAGCGAGTTCATCTCCAGTGCGACGTCGCGTGCGCCCTCGGCCTCCATGATCGAGATCGGGGCGGCGGCATTGCGGATGAAACTGTACGGGTTGTCGTGCACGATCAGGATGTTGTGCCGGGCGCCGAAATCCACGATTTTCTGGAACAGCTCCATCGTCGGGGTCTGGCCCGTCGGCATGTTGGGGTAGTTGACCAGCATCATCTTCACGCCGTCCAACCCGGCCTTCTCGATCGCCTCGAAGTCGGGGTAGAAGCCGGTCTGTTTGTTCAGCGCATAGGGAACCATCTCGCCGCCCGAGAGGCGCACGGCAGCCGAGTAGGTGGGGTAGCCGGGATTGGGCACGAGCACCTTGTCGCCCTTATTGAGGAACGTCATGCATATGTGCATGATGCCCTCCTTTGAGCCGATCAGGGGCAGTACTTCGTTGTTGTAGTCCAGTTCCGTGCGGTACCATTTCTTATACCAGTCCGCAAAAGCCTTGCGCAGGATGGGTTCTCCCTTGTAAGACATGTATTTGTGTACGTCGGGGCGCTGTGCCTCCTTTGCGAGGCGGTCGATGACCGACTGGTGCGGGGGCAGGTCGGGGCTGCCCATAGCGAGTTTCACGATCTGACGGCCCGTTGCCGCTTCGATTTCGGCGATCTCGCGCAGACGGCGCGAAAAATAGTACTCTCCGATGCCGTCCAACCGATGGGAACGGGCGATGTTGACTGCTTTTGCCATAGTATAAGGGTGTTTGGATTTTTGCCAGCAGCAAAGATAGGTATTCCGATTAAAATTTAAAAGCCATCGTTGAATTTTATCTGCCATCCGACTCTCTCCGCCGCTTCATTTCTCGCCCCAAACTGCTTTTGAGCGACATGCGGGACGGGTAACAGTTCGTAACATTTTTTACGAACCGTCCCGCTTACAGCGAGAAGAGGATGAATATCTGCGCCGTCAGCACGCGCAGGAACATCACTACGGGATAGACCGTCGAATAACCCACGGCCGGCATGTCGTTGCCTGCCGTCGCATTGGCGTAGGCCAGCGCCGGGGGATCGGTCGTCGATCCGGCGATAAGTCCCATCAGCGTGTAGTAGTTCATTTTGAGCCACAGCCGCGCTACCAGCGCGACGATTATCAGCGGCAGGACGGTGATGGCGACGCCGTATCCGATCCAGCGGTAACCGCCGTCGACGATGGCGTCGATGAATCCGTCGCCCGCGCCGATGCCCACCGCCGCGAGGAACAGCGCGATGCCGATTTCGCGCAGCATCAGGTTGGCGCTCATCGTAGTGTAGGTGACCAGGTGGAAATGCGTGCCGAAGCGTCCGATCAGGATGGCCACGATCAGCGGGCCTCCTGCCAGTCCGAGCTTCACAGGCTGGGGTACGTTGAGCAGCGGAATCGACCCCAGCAACACACCTAAAGCGATACCTACGAAGATCGTCACCAAATTAGGCTGGTTCAGCTTCTTGAGCGAGTTGCCCAATACGTCGGCCACCTGCGCCACGGCTTTCGCGGGCCCTACGACCATCACGCGGTCGCCGACCTGCAGTTCCAAGCCCTGATAGGGGATCAGATCGACGCCCGCGCGGTTTACGCGCGTGATGGTGATGCCGTATTTCGTGCGCAGGCGCAGGTCGGAGAATTTCTTGCCGTTGAGCGACGATTTCGTAATCAGGATGCGGCGCGACACCAGCTCGGCATTGGGCGTATTGTTGCCCCACTGCTCGTCGGTCATCTCCACGCGGCGGCCGAAGAAGGCCACGATCGCCTCGATGTCCTCGGCCTGCGAGATCAGCCACAGCCGGTCGCCGATATGTATCACGCTCTCCGCATCGGCCATCGAGATCGTTCCGTCGGGACGCAGGATGCGCGATATGACGAACTGACGGTTGATCAGGTCGCGGACATAGGCCACCGTGCGGCCGTCGAGCGTCTTGTTGGTGAATTCGACCGAAACCTTGTCGGCGAGTTTGTGTTCACGGCTCAGCGCCGCCAGCCCCTCGTCCTCCTTTTCGAACTTCACGCGCAGGGCGTAGCGGATGAAGATCATCGTGAATATGATGCCCACGACGCCGAGCGGATAAGCCACGGCGTATCCCAGCGCGATCGTGGGGTCTTCGATTCCCAACGCATCGGTGTAAGCCTGCTGCGCGGCACCCAGTCCGGGGGTGTTGGTCACTGCGCCCGAAAGGATGCCGACCATCGTCGGAATCGGCGTGCCCGTCGCCAGATGAACTACATAGGCCGTCGCCACGCCCAGCAGTACGATCGCTACGGCACACATGACCAGCGTCATGCCGCCGTGTTTGAACGATGCGAAAAATCCCGGTCCGACTTGCAGACCGATCGAGAAGACGAACAGAATCAGCCCGAATTCCTGCACGAAGTGCCTGACCTCGCCGTCCACCGTCATTCCGAAATGACTCAGGACGATACCTACGAACAGAATCCATGTGATTCCGAGCGAGATGCCGCCGATTTTGACTTTTCCGAGCAAAATGCCGATGGTGATGACCAATGCGAAGGTCAGCACGGCATGGGCGATGCCGCTGCCGAAGAACAAGGTGTGTAACCACTCCATATTAACCTACTTTTGTACGAATTGCCAGCAATTTTGCAAAAGTAGTATTTATTATAGAATTTAAAAAACTTTGATGCGACTTTTATGAGCCCGATATATGCCCGTCCGTCTGCCGCAGGGCTTACCGCTAATACAGATACCGCTCCATGAGCGGCATCAGCAGCGCCGTAGCCAGTCCCATCAGGGCCATCGCCAGTCCGCTCAGGGCTCCTTCGACGGCCCCCATCTCGATGGCGCGCGCCGTACCGATGCCGTGCGCCGCGGCTCCCAGCGCAAACCCCCTTGCTTCGGCATCCCGCACGCCGCAGCGGCGCAGGATCCACTCGCCGAAGATACTGCCGAAAATACCCACGCAGAACACCACGACCGACGTGACGGGGACGATGCCGCCCAGCGGCCCCGAAACCGACACGGCGATGGGCACGGTAACCGACTTGGGGGCTATCGAGTTGAGTATCTCGCGCCCGGCGCCAAACGCCATGGCGATATATACGACGCTCAGCACGCCCGCCACGCAACCCGCAAGGGTGGCGATGCCGACCGGGAGCAGGCTTCCGCGCAGTTGTTCGACCTGTTCGTAGAGCAGGTAGCCGAGTGCGACGACCGACATGCCCAGGGCAAAGTCGAGGATGCCCGTGGCTTCCTGGTAGCGGGCATAGCCGATGTCCGCCGCACGGAGGAATACGATGACGGCGACGAACGTGAGCAGCACGGGATGCAGCAGCGGCATCCGGATGCGGCGGTAGACCGCCGTCCCGAGGCAGTAAAGCCCCACGGTGAGCGTCAGCAGGAAGAGGTCGGTGGAGAGGAACGCCTTGTCAATCATTGTCCGGGGTGTTTGCGGCGGTTTCACGAAGGTGCCGGATGCGGCGCAGGCGCGAGCGGCGGTTCAGGCTCTGGAACGTCTGCCCCGTCACCAGCAGCACGATGATCGTCGAGGCGATGCCCGAGATTACGATCGCCCACAGGTTGTCGAGGATCACGCGGTAGGAGTCCATCAGCCCTACGCCGTAGGGGACGAAGAAGAGTGCCATGGCCCCCAGCAGGAACCGGGCTGCGGGACGTACCGTTTCGGCTTTGACCCAATGCAGGCACAAGGCTGCGAAGAGCAGGATCATGCCGATGATGTTACCTGAAACATAACCTCCGGTAAGGATGCTCAATGCATTGCCGATCAGCCAGAAAAGAAGGATGTAAAAAAGTCCGGGCATTGTGTGTGCGCTTGATTCCGGGGCAAAGATAGCATTTCCGGCCGGAAGTTGTTGCGCCCGCCTGTGATTTTATGTGCGGAGTGTCTTTTTCAGCGGGCACTGCGTACTGGCGCACGACGCGCATCCGCCGCGCCGCCTGCCCCTGAAGAAGCACCACATCCGCCGCACTACGACGGCTGCGACCGCGATGCCGATACCCCAGACCGCAAAGTCCTGCCACCCCATGTCAGAGCCACATGAAAAGGCGGTAGACCGCCCATGCTACGACCCACGCCAGCACCGTGTTGTAGGCCACGGCGGCCGCGGCCCATTTCCACCCGGCCTCGGCGCCGATGGCGGCGATGGTCGCAATGCAGGGGAAGTAGAGGAGGATGAATACCAGGAAAGCCAGTGCCGATGCCTGCGTGAAGTCGCCGCTTGCCAGCAGCTTGCGGGAGAGGTTCACGGTTTCCTCGTCTTCGCCGGGCAGCTCTGCGACCTTGCCCGCCTGCGTGCCCGTGCTGACCTGTGCGCCAGCGTTTTCCGCAATGCGGATCGCCGTCTGTCCGTCCGCCCCGCCGATAATGGCGATGCTGCCTTCCGGCAGGTTTCCGATCTCGATCTTTTCGCCCGATCCCGTGACGATCTCCGTCGTGCCGGCGCCGGGGGCGGTTGCCGCCTCCCCGCCGTCGGAATAGAGCACGCCGAGCGTGCTGACGACGATCTCCTTGGCCGGGACACCCGACAGCAGTGCCACGCCCGCCTTCCAGTTCAGCCCCAGCGGACTGAAAATCGGCGCACAGCTTTGCCCCAGACGCCCGAGGTAGGAGTTCTCGTAGTGGACCGCCGTGCCGCCCTCTTCGCTGCGGGGGTAATAGCTCAGGAACCATACGACCATCGAAGCGATCAGGATCATGCCTCCCATCTTGCGCAGGTATTGCGCGCATTTGTCCCACATGTGGGTGAGCGTCGTCTTCCATGTCGGCAGGCGGTAGGGCGGCAGTTCCATGACGAAGGGCGTTTCGTCCACCGGGAACATGAAGCGCCGCATCAGGCGTGCCGTGACGACGGCCAGCACGACTCCCAGCACATAGAGCCCGATCATCACCATGCTGGCGTCGGCGGCGAAGAACGTCCCGGCGAGCAGGAGGTAGATAGGTATTCGTGCACTGCATGACATGAAGGGGGTTATGAGTATGGTTATCAGCCTGCTGCTTCGGCTCTCGATCGTCCGGCAGGCCATGATGGCCGGGACGTTGCAGCCGAAGCCCATGATCAGCGGGATGAACGATTTGCCGTGCAGGCCGATGCGGTGCATCACGCGATCCATGATGAACGCGGCGCGCGCCAGGTAGCCCGAGTCCTCCATGAACGAGATGAACAGGTAGAGGATCATGATGTTGGGCAGGAAGACGATGACCGCCCCCACGCCGCCGATGATGCCGTCGACCAAGAGGTCGCGCAGCGGCCCCGCGGGCAGCAGCGCGTCCACGCCGCTGCCGATCCATCCCACGAGCGTGTCGATCCACTCCTGCGGGTAGGCGCCGAGGCTGAATGTGCACCAGAACATCAGCCACATCAGGAAAAAGAAGATCGGGAAGCCCCACAGCTTGTGCGTCACGAAGGTGTCGATCAGCTTCGTGGCCGAGGCCTCTTCGCGTTTCCCCGGGGTGTAGGTCTCCTTGAGCGCCCCCTGAATGAACCCGTATTTCTGGTTGGCGAAAGCCGTCTCGACATCCTCGCCCAGGGCTTCGGCGATGCGTTTGGCCTCGCGGTCGCGGATCTCCGCCCACTCGGGGTAGCGGCTGCTGCCGCGCAGCTGTTCCTCGACCTGCCTGTCGCCTTCGAGCATCTTCATGGCGTAGTAGCGCGGCGGGAAGGCCTTGGGCAGTTCGCCGCGGTAGTCGCTCATATCGTCCTTGAGCCGCCGGAGCCCCTCTTCGATGACGGGGCCCATGTTTATGTGGATGTGGCGTACGCGCTCGTCCTGGTTCTCGTACACGGCGATCACGGTGTCCAACAGCGCTTCGATGCCTTTGCCGTTGCGTGCCTCGACGGGTACCATCGGTACGCCGAGCATCCGTCCCAGGTTGTCGTAATCGAGCTCCGAACCGCGTGAGTCGAGCTCGTCGTACATATTGAGAGCCACCACCATGCGCGGGTTTATATCGATCAGCTCGGTCGTCAGGTAAAGGTTGCGTTCGAGGTTCGACGCCACGACCGAGTTGATGATGACGTCGGGCGTCTTTTCGGCGATATGGCTGCGGACGTAACGCTCCTCGGGGGTATAGGCCGAAAGGGCGTAGGTGCCCGGCAGGTCGGTCACCTCGAAGCGGTAGCCGCGGTAGTAGCGGTGCCCGCTCTTGGCGCCGACGGTCACGCCGCTGTAATTGCCCACGTGTTCATGGCCGCCCGATATGGCGTTGAAAAGCGAGGTCTTGCCGCTGTTGGGGTTGCCCACGAGCGCCACGCCGATCGTGCGGCTGTGGCGCGAGATGACCTCGTCGGCCGTGGCGCAGTCGTCGTCCGCGCCCGGCGTCCCGGCGGCGGGGTATTCGGGGGCTTGTTCCGGCGTTCCGCAGCCGCATTGCCCGTGGCGGTGCCCGGGATGATGGCGGTGGTGGTGATGTCCTCCGGCAAGGTATTCGTTCACTTCGCTGTCGGAGAGTACGACGACCATGTCGGCCTCGGTACGGCGCAGCGAGATGTCGTAGCCCATGATTTTATATTCGATCGGGTCTTTCAGGGGTGCGTTGAGCAGTACTTCGACCCGCTGCCCGCGAACGAATCCCATCTCCATGATGCGCCGGCGGAAGCCTCCGTGGCCCGTCACCTTGAGGATCGTGGCCGACTCGCCGGTTTTAAGTTCGGATAAACGCATTGTCGCTCTTTAGTTTTGGCGCCAAAGATACGACTTTGCGGCCGGATATGCAATCCCCATTTGTGGGTATATTCGGGCGGCCTTACCACCCGCCGCCCAGTGCCTTGCAGAGGTTCACGTAGTTGATGTACTGCTGTGCCGCGATGTTCACCAGCTCCATCTGCGACTGGTAGAGGCTCCGCTCGGCGTCAATCACGTCGAGGTAGTCCGACAGCCCGCTGCGGTAGAGCGCCTGCGTCATGGTGGCAATGCGGTCGTTCGAAACGACCAGTTCGCAGGAACGCTCTGTCTGGGTGCGGTAGGTGGCGATGGCGACCAGCGCCTTCTCGACATCTGCGAATGCCGTCAGTACGGTTTGCTCGTAAGTCTTTGCCGCCTGCGTATAACGCTCCATGGCCGCCATCTCCGAGCGGCGCAGCTTGCCGAAGGCGAACAGGGGTTGCGTGAGCGAGCCCAGCGCATCCCACGCCCAAGGGTTTGCCGCAGTTAAACCTTTGATCGAGTTGGAGGCTATTCCTCCTTTGGCTGTCAGTGCGATGGACGGGAATCTTGCCCCGCGTGCGACCCCGGCATTCGCGGCCGCCTGGAGCATATTGTAACGCGCCTCCATGATGTCCGGGCGCCGCTTGAGCAGTTCCGACGGAAGCCCTACGGGGATGTCGGCGGGATGGCGGTCTGCGAGCAGGCGCAGCCCCGAGCCCGTGCTGTCCGCCGCCTGCGGCGTTTCGCCCAACAGGATGTCGAGCGACAGCCGCGTCTGCTTCACGGCGCGCTCGTATTGCGGGATGTCCGCCTCGGCCGTATAGACCAGGCTGCGTGCCTGCTCCAGCGCCACGCCGTCCGACATGCCGTAGCGGAACATCGAGTCGATCAGTGCGGCCGATTCGCGCCGCAGGGTGCAGCTGCGCCGGGCGATCGCCAGGTCGCGTTCGTATTCGAGCAGCGTGAAGTAGGTCGTGGCGACCTCCGCGGCCAGCGACAGCCGCACGCCCCGCAGCGCCCATTCCGAGGAGGCGATCTGCGCCCTGGCCGCCCGTTTGGCGTTGCGCAGCTGCCCGAACAGGGCGATTTCCCACGAGAGCGACGGTTCGACGGCGTAGGTCTGTACGATCTTGGTCTGCGGCGTGTATTCCCCCTCGGCCGTGACGCCTATGCCCACCTGGGGCAGGAACTGCGCCCGCACGACGCCGAGGTTCTGCCGCGCCTCTTCCACGCGCGAAGCCGCTACGGCCACGTCGCGGTTGTTCTCCAGCGCCCGCTGCACGAGGTTGTCGAGCACCGTGTCCCCGAACAGCCGCCACCAGTCGGAGGCGAGCGCCGCGGTGTCCCGCGGGAAGCCTTCGCCGTAGAGGTAGCCGTCGGGCACGTCGACCTTTGGCGGGTAGAAACGGGGTGTGCAGGCCGCGCAGGCGAGCGCGAAGATTACGGTAAGGTATCCGGTTTTCATAGTTTTTCCTCCTGTTTTTTGCGTTCGCGGCGGCGTTCGAAATTCCCGATGCGCCCTACGAAATAGTAGAGTGCCGGGTAGACGAAGATGCCCAGCAGCGTGGCGAACAGCATACCGCCCACCAGTGCCACGCCCATGATGTTGCGTGCCGTGGCGTAGACCCCGCTGGCGAATACCAGCGGCATGACGCCGAGGATGAACGCGAAGGCGGTCATGATGATCGGCCGCACGCGCAGTTTGGCGGCGCCGATCGCGGCGTCCATCAGCGACAGGCCCTTTTCGTTGAACAGCCGGTCGGCGTACTCCACGACCAGGATGGCGTTCTTGGCCGCCAGGCCGATGAGCATGACCAGCGAAATCTGCATGTAGACGTCGTTGACGAAGAAGGCGTCCAAAAGGTGCGATACCCCGATGAAGAGCACGGCGCCCAGCACTGCGACGGGGACGCTCATCAGAATCGCCAGCGGCAGTCCCCACGACTCGTAGAGCGCCGCGAGGGCCAGGAAGACGAACACCAGCGCCAGCAGGTAGACCAGCCCGCCCGTCTTCGAGGCATTGGCTTCCTGATAGGAGGTGCCGCTCCACGCCGTGCCGATGTCGTCGGGCAGCACCTCGCCGGCCGTACGGGTGATCTGCTGCATGACGGTCGTGGTCGAGGCGCGCGCCGCGGGCGTCACCGTGAGGGAGATCGAGCGGTAGAGGTTGAACTGCGAGACGTATTCCACGCCCACCGTGTCGACGACCTCCACGAACGACGATACGGGCACGCTCTCGCCCGAGGACGAAGCGACGTAGTAATTGTCGAGCGAGCGTTTGTCGATCCGGTATTCGGGAGCCGCCTGAATATAGGTCTGGTAGAGCTTGCCGAAACGCGAGAAGTTGTTGATGTAGGCGCCTCCCAGCAGGGTCGTCAGGTCTCCGTACAGCACGCCCAGGTCGACGCCTGCGGCGAGCGCCTGCTCCTTGTCGATGCGCAGGCGGCGCTGGGGCACCCCGGCGTTGAACTGCGTGGTCACCGAGGCGATCGAGGGCTGTTTGCGCAACGAATCCATCAGCCGTCCGGCCTGGGCGAGCAGGTAGGCCGTGCCGCGCCCTTCGAGATCCTGCACCTCGACCGATACGCCCGAGGTGATGCCCAGCCCGGGGATCGAGGGCGGGATGAAGGCATAGCACTCGGCTCCCGGCACGGCGACGTACAGCTCGTCGGTGAGTTTCTGTGCGATCTCCATGGCCGAGAGTTTGCGGTCGGAGAAGTCGACCAGCGAGACGAAGATGATGCCGCTGTCGGTCGAGGCGATGCCCGCCATCATGTTGAAACCCGCGGCGAACGAGGTCGAGGCCACTTCGGGCAGGGTGCGGATCACGGCGTCGGCCTCTTCCATGGCGGCCTGTGTGACGGGAAGCGCCGAGGCTTCGGGCGTGGAGACCATCACCATGACGTAGCCCTGGTCTTCCTCGGGGAGGAACCCGGCGGGCAGCTTGCGCCATACGACGAAGATGACCGCGAGTACTACGGCGATGAATACGCCCGTGCGCGTCACGTGGCGGATAAGCGTCGGCGTAAAGGCCGTATAGCGATCCATGTTGCGGGAGAACCAGCGATTGAAAGCGGCGAAAAAGCCTTTCTGCGGCGGTTCGCGGCGGCGCAGCAGCAGGGCGCACAGCGCCGGGGAGAGCGTCAGGGCGTTGAATGCCGAGATCACCACCGAGACGGCGATCGTGATGGAGAACTGCTGGAACAACCGGCCTGTGATGCCGCCCGTGAACGACACGGGGACGAATACGGCCAGCAGCACGACCGTCGTGGCGACGATGGGCGAGGCGACGTTCTTCATGGCTTCGAGCGCCGCGGCGCGGGGCCGCATGCCGGCGGCGATGTTGACCTGCGCGGCCTCGACGACCACGATGGCGTCGTCGACCACCAGGCCGATGGCCAGCACCAGCCCCAGCAGCGAGATGATGTTGACCGAGAACCCCAGCAGCGGGAAGAGCGCGAAGGCGCCGATGAGCGAGACGGGGATCGCCACGAGCGGGATGACGGTCGCCCGCCAGTCCTGGATGAAGAGGTAGATGATGAAGATCACCAGCAGGAGGGCGATCACCAGCGTGTGGAATATGTCCCGGATACCGGCGTCGATGCTGGTCGTGGTGTCGACGATCGTGGTGGCCGCAATGCCGTCGGGCATGCGTTTTTCGAGCCGTGCCATCGCCGCCCTGACCTTCTTGCCCACCTCCACGGCGTTGCTGCCGGGCTGCTGGTAGACGACGATCATGGCCGTGGGCTTGCCCTCGAAGAGCGAGCTCACGCCGTAGCTCTGGCTGCCGAGCGAAACCTCGGCCACATCGCACAGCCGGATCTGCTGGCCTTCCGAAGTCGTGACGACCACGATGTCGCCGAACTGCGCGGGGGTGGTGATCTGCGGCGGCATGGTCACCGTATAAGTATAGGTGGTGCCGTCGGGCGCGGGTTCGGCCCCGAACTGCCCGGCGGGGTAGATGCCTCCCTGGTTCTCGATGGCCGCGGTGACGGCCGAGACCGGGATGCCGTAGTATTTCAGCACGTCGGGCTTGAGCCATATGCGCATGGCGTACTCGCCGGCGCCCATGATCGACACCTTGCCCACGCCGTTGATCTTGAGCAGCTCGTTCTGGAGGTTGATGTAGGCGTAGTTGGAGAGGAACTCGGCGTCGTAGCGTCCGTCGCTGTGCAGCGAGAAGACCAGCAGGAAGCCGGTCATGGTCTTGCGCGTGGTGACGCCCTGCTTGGTGACCGTCAGCGGGAGCTGTGCGGTGGCCGACGAGACGTTGTTCTGGGTGAAGATGGCGTCCAGGGCGGGGTCGGAGCCTATGTCGAAGGTCACCTGCATGACCATCGAACCGTCGTTGGCGCTGGTGGTTTGCAGGTAGAGCATGTCGCTTACGCCCATGACGCTCTGCGCCACGGGTGTCGCCACGGCGTTGTTGACCGTCTCGGCATCGGCGCCGTCGTACGTGGCCGAGACCTCGACCACGGGCGGCGTGATGTCGGGGTACTGTTCGATCGGCAGGTTCAGGATCGAAATCAGCCCCACGAGCACGATGACGATGGCCAGCGACAGGGCGAAGATCGGGCGCGAAACGAAAAATTTCTCCATGGCGTCACTTTTTTTCGGGGATGACCTTCATGCCGTTGTGCAGTTTCTGCTGCCCGGCCGTTACCACCAGTTCCCCGTCGATGAGCCCTTCGTCGATGCACCACATCGACCCGTACGTGTCGCCCGGGATCACCCGGCGGTACATGGCCGTGCTGTCGGGGCGTACCACCCAGACCGAATTGACGCCCTGCGCCTGGCTCACGCACGCCTGCGGCACGACCACGCGCGGCCGTACGGGGCCGACGCTGGCCTCCACACGGGCGAACTGCCCGGGTTTGAGCGAACGGTCGGGGTTGGGGAACATCACTACCAGCACGAGCGTCCCGGTCGTGCTCGACACGTCCTTGCGCGTATAGTCGTAAAGCCCCTCATAGGGGTATTCCGTGCCGTCGGCCAGCATCAGGCGAATGTCGGTGAGCAGTCCCGCGTTGTCGAAGATCGAGGTGCGCGGCCCCGCCGAGCGCAGGTATTGCGCCATCGGGATCGCCACGTCGACGGTCAGCGTGTCGATGTTCGAAATGGTCGTCAGCACCCCGAACTGCGTGCCCGGGCCCACGTAGTCGCCCACGTGTGCCGAGGTGTTGGAGATGATACCGTCGATGGGCGAGCGAAGCTCCGTATAGCCGACGTTCATGCGGGCGCTGCTGAGGGTCTGCTCGGCCGAGCGGACGGTGGCTTCGGCGGCTTTGTACTGGGCCGTATACTGATCCAACTGCGACTGGCTGATGGCGTTGATCCTGGCCAGCGGCACGGCGCGGTCGTAGTTGTTGCGGGCTTCGATCGCCTGCGCCCGGGCCGATTGCAGGGCGGCCTCGGCTGCGAGCATCGAGGTCGAAAGCTGGTCGGGGTCGATTGTGAACAACAGCTGCCCGCGCTTCACGGGCATACCGTTGGCAAACTGCTTCGTAAGCAGGTAGCCGTTCACGCGCGGCTGGATCACCGCATCGAAATTGCTCGCCAGGTAACCGATGAACTCCATGCGGTTGGGAACGCTGTCCGTGACGGCTTCGGCCACGCCGACCCTGAGCGGGGGCATGGCGGTTTCGGGCTTGTGCCTGCTGCACCCCGCGAGGAGTACGGCGAGCAGCCCCGTGATAAGGAAAAGTCTGTTCATACCGGGATGTTTTACACCCTTGCAGGGGCAAAAAACGTACCGTGAACAGGGTGACAGCTAGTTAAAAAGGGGATTATATGCTAAAAAAAGCTGATTTTTTTAACTGCAAATGATGATGTTTAGATAATTTTTATATCTTTGCGTTGATAACAAACCCAAATTAATATAAAAGTTATGAAAGAATTAGTAGCAAAGATCAATGCCGAGTACGAGGTATTCGCAGCAAATGCAGCAGCACAGGTAGAGAAAGGCAACAAGGCCGCCGGTACCCGTGCCCGCAAGTCCGCACTGGAGATTTCTAAGCTGATGAAGGAATTCCGCAAGATTTCCGTAGAGGCTGCGAAATAATCGCTGACTACGTAGACGCAACAAAGGCTGTCCTTTTGGGCAGCCTTTGTTGTTTTCGTGCCGTATGCGGATCGTTCCCGCGGCAAGCCGTACGGTCGCGGCGCAGGTCAGGGCTCGATGCCGAATTTGCGGAACACCTCCATATCCTCTGCGGAGAGGCCCGTCTTGCGGAACGGTACGGCCTCGTTGTGGTCGTTCAGGTAACGGCGCGGCCGGGTGCGGTCGTAGCCCGCGTTGACCAGCGACACGCCCGTGTCGATGTAATTTCCCCGGATCGAAGCCATGTCGGCCATGGTATGGAACAGCGCATGGGTCGTGGCGGGCACCGTGGCGTTTGCCTCGGCGGCAGCGGCCTTGTCGGGGAAATTCTGCCGGTAAGCGTCGGAGAACCACGCCAGCGAAGCGACGTAGAGCTGGTAGGCCGTCGTCGTGGGCGAAGCGTGCAGGAAGCGTTCGCGCCTGTCGTCGAGGATGTCCTCGCCATGGTCGGCGCAGTAGAGCAGCGCCGACGAAGTCCCGCGCAGTCCGCGCAGGTACTGGATCGTTTCCGAGAGGAAGAAATCCGTGTAGAGGATCGAATTGTCGTAGGCGTTGCGGAGCGTCTGCACGTGTTCCCGCGAGATCGCCACGTCGTCGTCGGGGCGGAAATGCGCGAACTCGCGCGGGTAACGCTGGTGGTAGCTGAAGTGCGAGCCGTAGCAGTGGAGTATGAAGAGCATCTTCTGCGCCTTGTTGCTTTCCACGGCGCGGCGCACCTCGTCCAGCAGCTGCATGTCGTGGCGCGGCGAGCGGATATAGATCAGGTGGTCGGCGTCGCGGGCGAGTTTGTCGATCATGGCGCCCTGCGGCGACTGGTTGGAGATGAACCAGGTCTCGAAACCGGCTTCGTTGAACAGCGCCGGGAGCCCCTTGCGGCGGTAGAGTTCGGGGTGCTCGTCGGTCGCAACGGACGAGAGGATCAGCGGCACGCTCTTGTGCGTGGTGTTGCTCTGCGTGAGCATGTCGCGGAAAACGATCAGGTCATCGACCTGCGAAAGGCGGGGATTCGTCTCGCGGTCGTAACCGTACAGCTGCCAGTTCATCGCACGCGAGGCTTCGCCGATGACGTAGACGTATATCTCGCGCCCCGGCGCCTGGGCCGTGCGCGACGCACCGTAGGTGAAATCCTCCGAGGTCTCCTCGAAATTGTAGGCCTTGCGGAATTCCGTGGCGCTCAGGTGTACGTTGTAGAGCACGTTGAGCGGAAAGATCTCGTCCCGCAGCACGTGCCGGTCTTCGCTCACGCGGTAGGCCGGCCACAGCGCCAGCATGCCCAGCGCCATGAGCACCGCCCCGGTCAGCCCGACGTTCATGCGCGTGGTGCGCGATATCTGCCGTTTGTGCCCGATTTCGCGCGCGGCGAACCACAGCAGCGGCAGGTACATCACGCAGACCAGGATCACGGAGGGGTAGATGTTGCTCAGCAGCTCGCCCGCTTCGCCCGGGTTGGTCGTCACCAGGTTGGTGAACATGTCCGTGGCGATGATCGAGTTGCCGAAGAGGTACAGCAGCACGATCTGGAACGCGCACAGGAAAATGAACGGGAACGCCAGCCAGATCATTATGCCCGAACGGCGCAGCGCCACGCTCCACATCATGTAAAATCCCAACGGCATCAGTATCAGCGCCTCGACCGTCCAGACGGAGTAGGGTTCGGTATTGGCCAGCACGCAGTTGGGGATAATCAGCGCGACAAAGAAATAGACGGTCAGCAGCGTGGTGAAACGGCTGCGGGTTTTGACCGTCCGTTGCCGGTTATGTTTGTTCGGATCAGCATTCATATCTTTACTAACCTAAAAAGCTTCGTTCAGGCTCAGCAGGAATCCGCTGGTTTTCTTGCCGAAGCCGTAATCGAGCCGCACATTGACCCGTTTTTTCAGCTCCCATCGCAGGCCGACGCCATAGTTGGGAAGCGTTTCCGACCAGTCGAACCGGTCGAGACTGTTGAATACGTTGCCGGCACCGCCCCATACCGTGCAGCCGATACGCCGCCAGATGCGCTGGCGCAACTCTACCTGGAAGGTAATCATGTCGTTGTCCGTATAGCGCCCCTGGTAGTAACCGCGCATGCGCTGCGAACCGCCCATGCGGGCCAGCATCGGCCACGGGGTGCCTTCGGAGTTGAACTCCGCGTAGAGGTCGGTGGCGATCAGTCCACCTTTCCACACCTGCCGGTACCAGTCGGCCGTGAAGGTCGTGCGCCACAGCGACTTGCCGCAGTTGCCAAGCCCCTTGGCGTAGAAAGTCTCCTCCAGGCTGACATAGATGCCCCGGTACGGGTTGGGGATGAAGTCGCGCGAGTCGTACTCGAGGATGGCTCCGATGCCGGTGGCAGTGTAGTGCGTTTTCTGCCCGTACTCCTGCAGGTAGCCCTCGCTGCGGGCGTCAAATTTCTTGCCCTGCGTGTGCTCGAAGCTCAGGATGCCGCCCACATAGGTGCTGGGCAGCACGCGGTGCAGGTAACGCCCTTTTACCAGGTAGCGTTTCTCGTTGTACGACCCCTCTTCGTTATACCGTCCGTCGTGGTAGCCGATGCCCCACATGTCGCGGGGCGCCGAGGCGAACATTACCGTGTAGTCGATGCGCTTGCTGTTGCGGGCGAAGATGTTGTTGCCCGTGACCCCCAGCGCATAGAATCCCGAAATCGAGACATTGGCGAAGATCGAGATGTCCGAGGGTGCCGTCACCGAGTCCGTGCGGTCGATGCGGTAGAGGCCCGCGGCCAGCAGCCCGATGCCGAGGCTCGTATTCTTCGAGTAGCTCGGCCCCCCCGCGAAAGTGAAGTCGATCTTCTTTTCGAACGTGCGGTCGGTGGTCGAACCTTCGAAGTATTTTACGACGCGGCGCAGGAACGGCGGGCGCTTTTCGGCCTGCGGTTCCTCTTCCTGCCCCGGAAGCGGGGTGTACGTATAGTGCAGCGTATCGCTGCCGTTGATGTATACCTCCTGCTCCTGTGCCCGTCCGTGCAGAACGAAACCCAGGACGAAGCATACAACGGCTATCCTGCGCAGCATCCGGCTATTTGTACTTCTCGATTGTTTCGTAGAAATCGGCCTTGTCCTGCTCCGAGAGCACGCCCTTGCGCAGGAATACCAGCTCGCCTTCCTTCGATACGATCATCAGCACGAACTGGTTGTTGCAGTCGCCCAGCTCCCATGCCGTGCTCAGGATGCGATCCTGGTCGGCCAGCACCAGCGCGCCGTTCTTGGCCGTGCGCTTCTTGGCCATGTTGCGGGCCATGCCGTTGGGAACCATCGGTGCGTCCTTGAGGTTCATCACCCCGAAGCCGTAGATGTTGTCCCCCTGTGCGCGGTGGTTCTCCTCCAGCTCGACCGTAAAGTCGTTGTTCTGCTTGTGGCGGTCGGGGTCTACATAGAATATCATCAGGTTCTTCTCGCCCCAGTACGGCAACTTGGCCGGTTTGCCGTCGAGGTCGAGCACTTCGACATTGTTCACTTTGCGCGGCAGTTCCTGTGCTGCGGCTGCGGATGCCGTGAGCGAGAGGGCCGCCAGCATCGCGATTACTTTCATCTTCATTATATTCTGTTTTTTGGTTTTAAATGAAAACAAATCGGGACAAAGTTACAATATTTCCGCCAACATACCGACCGGCAGGCGATCTAATATTGTTCTCTTCGTTCAATTTTTTCGTTTCGCAGGGAAAAGGGCCGTGTCGAATGCGTACAGCCCGCCGCCGGACATGGCCAGAAAAACATAGACCCCCAGCCAGGTGAATGCCAGCGTCCCGAAACCCGGGGCGCCCCAGAGCAGCACCCCGAGGATTCCCGCCGCCATGACGATGGCCGATGCCCGTACCCACAGACCCATGATTATCAGGGTGGCGAGCACCACTTCGACCAGCGAAACGATGACGAATACGGCCGGGCTGCCGGCGAATGCGAAAGAGGGATACGAGTTGACGATCTCGTTGTAATCCTGTATTTTGCCTATGTTGTGGAAGAACATCATGCCTCCCGCGAACAGGCGCATGTACAATACGGCCCAATCCATGTGCCTGCATTGTGCGATCCGTTCACCGATTCTTTTTTCCATGCCCCGTGCCGTGCAATTTGCATTCCAAACCCCCGCACGGCGAATATCCGGCACGCCGCACCGCCTCAATCGTCCTGCCGGGCGAAAGACCAGTGCGTATGTACGATCTCCCAACCGCCGGACGTTGCGGCCGTGTAAACTTCCGTGCAGTGCATCCTGAACACCTGCCCGTCCCTGAGGGCCTCGTAATCGTATGCCAGGACGGCAGCGCCCGGCGACAACCGCACGACGGGGTCGATCATCCGGTACGTGTCGATCCTGACTTTGCCCCTGACCGTGCCGTAGTACTCTCCGAGGGCTTTTTTGCCGATGATTTTGCGTCCGAGAGCCGGGTCGAAATAGACTACGTCGCCGGACGTGAGTTCCAGGAACCCGTCGGGGTCGCCCTGGTTCCACCGCTCCAGTGCCCGCCGTTCCAATGCGATGATTGCGGCTTCGGGATCCCCGCCGCAGGGGGTGTGGTTCGTGTGTCGGTTCTAAAATTAAATAAATTTAGGATGTATGCCGTGTCGGACTTGTTATACCGCGGGTTGCCGGCACAGGCTCCGCCTTTTGGACGGGCAGCGGCACGGCACGACCCGATAAATTTGGCACTCCTCGCGTCTTGTACTATCTTTGCAGCCATGGAAACAAAGATACTTTTCGTTTGTTTGGGGAATATTTGCCGCTCCCCGGCTGCCGACGGAATCATGCGGCACATCGTCCGCGAACGCGGGCTCGGGGCGGAGGTTGCGGTCGACTCGGCCGGGACATATGCCGGGCACACGGGCGAACTGCCCGATGCCCGCATGCGGCGGGCTGCGTCGCGCCGCGGTTACGAACTGACGCACCGTGCCCGGCAGATCCGCGAGGAGGACTTCGGGAAATTCGACATGATCGTGGTGATGGACGACCGCAACTACGAGCACGTACACCGGCTGGCGCCGTCGCGTGCAGATGCCGCCAGGATCTTCCGTATGCGGGAGTTTTTCAGCCGCCATCCCGGCTGGGATCATGTTCCCGATCCCTATTACGAAGGGGCCGAGGGCTTCGAGCTGGTGCTCGACATGCTGGAAGACGGCTGTGAGGGAATCCTCGCGCACCTCGGGAAATAGGCTGCCGGAATACCGGGCGGACGGGTGCAGGTGTCATTTGTCGGAAAACCCTGCCGGCACCGCGGCTCGGAATGCGAAACACCGGCCCGGAAGTACCCGGGCCGGTGTTTTCATGTTCCGGAAATCCCTTAGAAATCGAGACCGAAGCTGATGCTGTACGTGTTGTGCAACAGCGTCTCCTTGCGTGCGATCAGGTAGGCGAAATCGAGGCGCAGGTGCAGGAACCGCACGCCGGCGCCGACCGACCCGTAGGTGGGGTAGTAATTCCGCCGTTCGCCATAGTGGTAGCCTGCCCGCAGCTGGATGAGCTGCATGAGGTTGTATTCGGCGCCTACGGACATCTGGAACCCGCGCACCCGTGCCGGGGAGAAATAGTAGCCCCAGTCCGCCCCGACGGTTATTTCGTGGGCATCGGAGAGGAACGTATCCAGCGCCACGCCTGCCGTGAGATCCATCGGCAGCGTATAGTCCGTTTTCCCGAGGTATCCGCCCAGGTTGCCCAGCTTGCCCCCGACGCGCAGCGTGGAGTAGCTGCCGACGTTCTCCAGCGGCATCGACCATGCCGCGCTCAGGTCGACGGCCAGTGCGTCGGCCGTGTCGTCGGGGCGTTTGAGGTGCATGTAGCGCCCCACGATGCCGACGGCCCACCTGTCGCCCAGGCGGCGCGAATAGCCCAGGTCGACGGCCATGTCGTTGTTGCCCCGTTCGCGCAGGTATTGCCGCCAGCCGATCTGTGCCAGGTTGACGTTGTCGAACCGGCAGAACCCGGTCACGGCATAATAATCGAATTCGCCCTGCCCGTAGTAGGACGAGGAGACCTGCGAGGGCATCTGCGAAAAGATGGCCGTCGCCGAGTTATTATAGATGGCGTGTGAACCCGACAGGGTCGTCATGGCTACGCCGCCCATGCCGAGCGCCTTGGCGTCGGGTGTCGGGAGCGTAGCCTCTTGCGCCGTCGCATACAGCGCGGCGGCGAGGAGTGCCAGGGTGGTTGTCAGACGTTTCATACGGCAAATATAGCAAAAAAGATGCAACTTGTATTCCGGGGCGTCGGCTGCGCCCGTTCCGCGGGCATGAGAGCCGCTTCAGGAGCGCTGCGACCGGCTCGAAGAAGTGCGAAAAGGCTTCTGCCGACGGAGCGTAAGCGTGCGGAACTCCCGGTAGGGTACGCATATAAGAAAAGTGCCCGCCGGATTTGTCCGGACGGGCACTTTTTCTTTTCGGCCGGTGTCTCGCGGCGCGGTTTTTCGTATTTCTATGGTCTGTACCGTCTTTTAGCAGTTCATCGCGCCGCAGCAGTGGATCACCTGCCCGCTGACATACGACGAGAGATCCGACGCGAGGAACAGCGCGACCTTGGCCACATCCTCGGGCGTACCGCCGCGGCGGAGCGGGATCTGCTTGTACCAGCCTTCCTTCACCTCGTCGGGCAGCTTGTCGGTCATCTCGGTCATGATGAAGCCCGGGGCGATGGCGTTGGCGCGGATGCCGCGCGGGCCCATCTCCTTGGCGATCGACTTGGCCAGGCCGATCATGCCGGCCTTCGAGGCCGAATAGTTACACTGGCCCGCGTTGCCGCTGACACCCACCACCGACGACATGTTGATGATCGAACCGCTCTTCTGGCGGGCCATAATGGGCGTCACGGCATGGATGAAGTTGAACGCCGACTTGAGGTTTACGGTCAGCACGGCGTCCCACTGCGCCTCGGACATGCGCATCATCAGGCCGTCCTTGGTGATGCCGGCGTTGTTCACCAGGATGTCTATGCGGCCGAAGTCCTTCACGATCCGGTCGATGACCTCATGCGTCTCTTCGAAATTCGCCGCATTCGAGGCATAGCCTTTGGCCTTGACGCCCAGCGCTGCGATCTCGGCCTCGGTGGCCTTGCCGTTCTCGTCGATCGCCAGGTCGGTGAACGCCACATCGGCGCCTTCCTTGGCGAATTCAAGTGCGATGGCCTTGCCGATGCCGCGGGCTGCACCCGTTACGACAGCCACTTTTCCTTCGAGTAATTTCATAACTTTCAACGTATTAAGAGTTTCGGTAAAATATTCTGTTTTTCCTTTTTTCGTCCAAAAGACGAACAAAGTTAAGAAAAATATTTTGAAACGTCCCGCTGCCGCCGGATTTTCGCCAAATATTACTAACTTTACCGTCCGTAAACGGAATTTCGTAAAACCCTTAACGATATGAAAAGAGACACCCAGATTTTCGATCTGATCGCCGCCGAGCGCAGCCGTCAGATGCATGGCATCGAATTGATCGCCTCGGAGAATTTCGTCAGCGACCAGGTCATGGAAGCCATGGGCTCCGTGCTGACCAACAAATATGCCGAGGGCTATCCCGGGGCCCGCTATTACGGCGGCTGCGAGGTCGTGGACAAGGTCGAGACACTCGCCATCGAACGCATCTGCCGCCTCTACGGCGCCGAATACGCCAATGTGCAGCCCCACTCGGGCGCACAGGCCAACATGGCGGTATTCTTCGCCTGCATGCAGCCGGGCGATACCTTCATGGGGCTCGACCTGGCGCACGGAGGCCACCTTTCGCACGGTTCGCCGGTCAACATGTCGGGTAAGTATTTCAACGCCGTGGGTTACCAGCTCGACGAGGCTACGGGCGTCATCGACTACGACGCCATGGAGCGCAAGGCGCTGGAGTGCAAGCCCAAGGTGATCGTCGGAGGCGCCTCGGCCTATTCGCGCGAATGGGATTACAAACGTATGCGCGCCATCGCCGACAAGGTGGGGGCGTTGCTGCTCGTGGACATGGCGCACACGGCCGGCCTGATCGCCGCCGGGCTGCTGGACAACCCCGTGAAATACGCGCATATCGTCACCTCGACGACGCACAAGACCCTGCGCGGCCCGCGCGGCGGTATTATCCTGATGGGCAAGGATTTCGAGAACCCCTGGGGGCTCACCACGCCCAAGGGTGCCGTGAAGATGATGTCGCAAATCCTCAATTCGGCCGTATTCCCCGGCATCCAGGGCGGCCCGCTGGAACACGTCATCGCCGCCAAGGCCGTGGCGTTCGGCGAGGCGCTCGAGCCCTCGTACAAGGAGTATCAGGCGCAGGTGCAGAAGAACGCCCGGGCGATGGCCGAAGCGTTCGTTAAACGCGGTTACAAGATCGTTTCGGGCGGCACGGACAACCACCTGATGCTGGTCGACCTGCGCACGAAATTCCCCGAGCTGACGGGCAAGCTGGCCGAGAAGTGCCTCGTGGCGGCCGACATCACCACCAACAAGAACATGGTGCCCTTCGACAGCCGCTCGCCGTTCCAGACCTCGGGGCTGCGCTTCGGGACGCCGGCCATCACCACCCGCGGCCTGAAAGAGGACAAGATGGACTACATCGTCGGCCTGATCGACCGGGTGCTGCACGACCCCGAGAACGAAGCCAATATTGCCGCCGTACGCAAGGACGTGAACGCCCTGATGGCCGACTATCCGCTTTTCGCCTGGTAAAATTCCGGTAGGATGAAAGAGGTCATCGACTTTTTCCGCCGCCTGCACGACAACAACGACCGTGCATGGTTCGACGCCCACCGCACCGAATGGGCGCACGTGAAGGGATGCTTCGCGGCTTTCACGGAGCAGCTCATCGCCGGGATCGCCGAGTTCGACCCCACGGTGCGCGGCCTCAGGGTGCAGGACTGCACCTACCGCATCGCCCGCGACACGCGGTTCAGTCCCGACAAGTCGCCCTATAAAACATATATAGGTGCGTATATCGCGCCCAAGGGCAAGAAGTCGGGGTTTGCAGGCTACTATTTCCACATCGAACCCTGCTGCGACAGCCTCGTATGGAGCAACCTGCTTTCGGCGGGGCTCTACTGCCCCGAGCCGGTCGTGCTGCGCAGCGTGCGCGAGGAGATCCTCGACAACGGTGCGGAAATCGCGGCGGCCATCCGCAAGGCCAAGGGGTTCGCCATCGTCGAAGAGAACAAGCTCAAGCGGGTGCCTACGGGATTCCCTGCCGACAGCGAGTATGCCGAGATGCTGAAACTCAAGGATTTCTATATTGCCAAGAAGATCACCGAGGAGTTCCTGCTCTCGGACGACCTGCTGGAGCGAACCCTCGCGGAGTTCCGCCGCACGCAGCCGTTCATCGCGATCCTGAACCGTGCCGTGCAGTTCGCCTACGAAGAGATGATGTAACCTGCCCGTGCAATAATGCAACCGCCTTCCCTGACCGGGGAGGCGGTTTTTTGTTGGCGGGAGCCTCCGGCGCGGCACCGTACGGGGGCAATAAAAGGCAAAATCCGCCGCCGCCCGAAAAAAAACAGGGCGATTCTTTGCCTGCGGAATAGGTGATTCGCGCGCTTTCCTTGTATTATATACAAGAAAGAAAGCTATGCGACAACAAATACAGAAATTCGGCAGGGCCCTGAGCGGCATGGTCATGCCCAACATCGGCGCGTTCATCGCGTGGGGATTCGTCACGGCGCTCTTCATCCCCTCGGGATGGTGGCCCAACACCCAGATGGCACGCCTGGTCGACCCGATGCTGACCTACCTGCTGCCGTTGCTGATCGCCTATACGGCCGGGCGCAACGTCGCCGGCGAACGCGGCGGGGTAATCGGGGCCATTGCCGCCATGGGCGTCATCGTCGGCAGCGATATCCCGATGTTCATCGGAGCCATGGTCATGGGCCCGCTGGGCGGGTATACGATCCGGTGGTTCGACAAACTTACGCAGGGACGCATAAAGGCGGGCTTCGAGATGCTCGTGAGCAATTTCTCGATAGGCATCCTCGGTATGCTGCTGGCCATACTGGGCTATTGGGTCATCGGCGGTGCGGTGACGGGGCTGACGCTGCTGGTCAGCAACGGCGTGGAGGTCGTGATCCGCCACGGACTGCTGCCGCTCGTGTCGCTTCTGGTCGAGCCGTCCAAGGTGCTGTTCCTCAATAATGCCCTGAACCACGGCATCTTCTCGCCGATCGGCATCGAGCAGGCCCGCGAAACCGGGCAGTCGATCATGTTCCTGCTGGAAACGAATCCAGGCCCCGGGCTGGGCGTACTGCTGGCCTGCTGGTTTTTCGGCCGCGGCAATATGCGCCAGTCGGCGCCCGGCGCCGTAATCATCCAGTTCTGCGGCGGTATCCACGAAATCTATTTTCCCTATATCCTGGCGCGCCCGGCGCTGATCCTCGCCCCTGTTGCGGGCAGTGCCGCCGGGCTGCTGTTCTTTTCGCTTGCCGGGGCCGGACTGGTGGCGCCGGCTTCGCCCGGCAGCATCATTTCGGTGCTGGCCATGGCTCCCAAAGGCCAGACCCTCGTCGTGCTGGCCGGAGTGCTGATCTCCACGGCGGTGTCGCTGCTCATGGCGGCGCCCTTCGTCCGGCGTGCCGCCACCGCGGAGGATATGCCGACAGGCGCAATCCCCGCCACGCAGGGCGGGGCGCCCGCCGTAAAGGCCGCGCAGTACTTCCCGGCACATATCCGCAAGGTGGTTTTCGCCTGCGATGCGGGCATGGGGTCGAGTGCGCTGGGTGCCACGCGGTTTCGAAAAAGGCTCTCCGATGCGGGCATCGGCATGGTGGTCGGCAACTGTGCCGCGGACGGCATTCCCGCCGATGCCGACGTCGTTGTCTGCCAGTCCGTGCTGGCCGGGCGGATCGCCGGAGCGGGACATGGCGCTGCGCTGGTCGTGATCGACAATTTCCTGGCAGACCCGGCCCTCGACGCCCTGTTCGCCCGGTTGGCGCAGCAGGACGGTGCGGACGCCATTCCCCGAGCCGGCGGTCTGCCTGCCGGGACGGCGGATGCACAGCCCTCCGACGCCGGCCTGCGAAGGGTGGGGGATGCCCCGGATCGCATGGCCGCCCCGCAGCCGGACGATGCCGCGGGGCGGTCTTCCGGCGAGGTTTTGCGCCCCGGGAATATCCGGACGGGGCTTCCCTCCGAACCCAAGGAAGCCGCGATCCGGCGGGCTGGGGAACTGCTCGCAGCGGGCGGATATGTCGAACCCGGATATGCGGATGCCATGCTGCGCCGCGAGGAGTCGGCAACGACCTATATGGGCATGGGCATCGCCATTCCGCACGGGACGTCCGACGCCAAGAAGTGCGTCCTGCACTCGGGCATCGTGGTGCTGCAATACCCCGGCGGGGTTGCGTTCGGCAACGAAAAGGCATACCTCGTAGTGGGCATTGCCGGCGTGGGGGACGCTCACCTCGATATCCTGGCCCGGCTGGGCGAGGTATTCGGGGACGAAGAACTGTTGCGGAGGCTGACGACCGAAGGCGATCCGCAGGTGATATACGAAGCACTGAAATAACTACCTATATGACAACCGGAAAAGTAACGATCACCGCCCCGAACGGCATGCATGCGCGGCCTGCGGGCGAACTTGTAAAGTTAATCAGGGGGCTTGCGCCCGCCAGGATCACCCTGCGCACCGCGGCCCGGGAGGCCAGTGCCGTGAGCATTCTTTCGCTCCTGGCATTGGGGCTCAAACACGGCACCGAAGTGGAAGTCTGCGCCGAGGGCGGCGACGAAGCCGCCGCCGTGCGGGCCGTAACGGATTTCATCGCCGGCATCCGCGAATGATGTTCACGATCCGAGGAATCCCGACGGCGGGGATCGCCGTCGGGACGGCGTTCGTGCTGCAACGCCGCGCATCCGCCGCTGCTACGGCCGCGGCAGGCGACCCCGTGGCCGAGGCCGGGCGGTTCCATGCGGCGCTGGAGCGTGCGAAGGCGGAGCTGTCCGCACTGGCGGAAGGGGAGGCTGTTTTCGCCGCCCATCTGGAGATGGCCGGCGACCCGATGCTCGCCGGGCTGGTCGAGGGGAGGATTGCGGAAAAGCACCTGTCCGCCGAGCAGGCGCTCGGAGAAGCCTGCGAAGAGGTGTGCGGCATGTTCGCGGCGCTCGACGACGACTACCTGCGCGGACGTACCGACGATGTGCGGGACGTATGTGCGCGTATCGGCCGCATCCTGTCGGGCGAAACCGCCCACGATCCCTTTGCCGGGCTGGCTCCGGGGACGATCGTGGTGGCCGACGAGCTGGCGCCTTCGGATACGGCACAGATGGATTTCAGCAGGGTCGCCGGATTGGTGACGGCGCACGGAAGCGTGACGAGCCATGTCGCGATCATCGCCCGGAACAAGGGCATCGCGGCGCTGGTCGGCGTTGCCGGGTGCATGCGGCAGGTCAGAACCGGCGACCGGCTGATAATCGACGGGGAGCGGGGCGAACTGATCGTCGATCCCGATCCGGCTACCGGACGCAAATACGCCGCGCGGCTCGAATCGCTGCGCCAGGATGCGTTCCGCTGCGCGGCGGATGCACAAGCGCCCGCCGTCACGCCCGCCGGGCGGCGGATCACGGTGCTGGGCAATGCCGCGAACGTCGACGAAGTGCGACGCGCGCTCGATGCAGGCGCCGAGGGCATCGGACTTTTCCGGAGCGAGTTCCTCTACATGCAGGGCCCGGCGCTCCCCGACGAAGAGACGCAGTTTGCGGCATACCGTGCCGCGGCGGAGCTTTGCGGGGCACGTCCGCTGACTGTACGGACACTTGACATAGGCGGGGACAAAGCATTGCCCTACATGCATTTCGAGCCGGAGGAAAACCCGTTTCTGGGATGGCGTGCGATCCGGGTTTCGCTGGCCATGCCGGAGCTGTTCCGCACCCAGCTGCGGGCATTGCTACGCGCGAGCGCATTCGGCAACGTGCGGGTGATGTTCCCGATGATAGCTTCGGTCGGGGAGTTCCGCGCCGCCAAAGCGGTTGTCGAGACCTGCATGGCGGAACTCGACGCAGAAGGGGTTGCCTACGACCGCGACATAGCGCTGGGGGTGATGATCGAGACCCCGGCCGCCGTATTCATCGCCGACGAACTGGCTGCCCGGGCGCGGTTTTTCAGCATCGGCACCAACGACCTGACGCAGTACGTGATGGCCGCCGACCGTGGAAACCCCCGCGTAGCCTACCTTTGCGACGCATTCGACCCGGCCGTGCAACGCAGCATCGGCATGGTGCTCGACGCCGCGCACCGGGCGGGTATCGAAGCCGGGATGTGCGGCGAACTGGCTGCCGACCCGCGCGCCACGCAGCGCCTCGTGGCGCTCGGTCTCGGGGAATTCAGCGTCGGCCCCCCGGCCATCGCCCCGTTGAAACACCGTATACGGACTGACAAATAATTTTTATCTTTATCCCAACGTCTAAAACTCGAATTATGAAGAAAACAATGCTCCTGCTCTTCGCCCTCATGCTGTCGTCGGCGATTTGTGCGCAGGATTACCACGTTGTCCTGTGGGACAACACGACGGCACCCACCTCGAACGGGCTTTCGGGCGACGAGGTCGAATCCAAGCCCGGACAGTGGAAAAACACGCAGACGGCCGAAATGTGGATTTACAAGGCCGGGGACAATGCCACGGGACAGGCGCTCGTGTTTTTCCCCGGGGGCGGCTATTCGTCGCTCTCGGTCGGCAACGGACATAAGGAGGCCCAGTGGTTCGCCCGGAACGGCATCACGGCCGCGGTGGTGAAATACCGCCTGCCCAACGGCCACAGCGAGGTTCCGCGCAACGATGCCGACGAGGCGCTGCGCGTGATGCGTTCGATGGCTGCGGAACTGAACATCGACCCCGCGAAAGTGGGGGTGTCGGGGACTTCGGCCGGGGGTTACCTCGCCGGGAGCGTCGGGACGCTTTCGGACGTGAAGCCGGGCTTCATGATCCTCTTCTACCCGGTGATCTCGGCCGACCCGGACAAACGCCATAAGGGGACTTTCGTACAGCTGCTCGGCGCCGAAGATGCCGACAAGCCCCTTGCACAGGAGTTCTCGCTCGAAAAGAAGGTCGATGCCGCCACGCCGCCCACGCTGTTGTTCCATTGCGACGACGACAAGGTGGTACCGGCCGTGAACAGCGCGCTGTTCTACCAGAAGCTCAAGGAACACGGCATCAAGGCCACGCTGCACATCTATCCGTCGGGCGGCCACGGCTGGGGCATGAACTCCCGCTTCCGCTATTACGACGACTGGCAGAAAGCCACGCTCGACTGGCTTTCGACGCTCTGATCCCGCGGCGCCTGCGGCCCGTGAAACGACAAAAGAGGCTCTTTCCAGAGCCTCTTTTTGTTGTGCGATCCTGCCGGCATTCCGGTACGGGAGCCGGCGCCGGTGCCGCGTGCGGCCGATCCCGGGAATCCGGCGGCCGCTGCGCTTATTTCTTGCGGTAGATGACCTCGCAATGCTCGCCCGTGAGGTATTCGACGATATTGAGCACCTCTTCGAGCGAATTGGATCGCTGGTAATTGAACGTATAGCGTTTGTCGCCGTAGCGTCCCGGCACCGAAAGCCGCACGCCGAAGGTCGTCTCGATGTGCGAGATGATCTCGTGCAGCGTAGCGTCGGACATCGTCACCAGGTCGTACTGGGTCAGCACGAGGTGCGAAGCGTTGACCTGCGTAATGGCGAGGTTGTCGTCCGCAGCGTCGTACAGGGCGCGCTGGTCGGGTTGCAGCGTCACCAGGTTGACCCCTGCGGGCGTCTGAAGGCGTACGGAACCGTGTTCGAGGACGACTTCGGCCTGCTGCGAACCTTCGTAGGCCTGCATGCAGAAGGAGGTGCCCAGCACGCGCACGCGCAGTTTGTCGGTGGACACGACGAACGGGGCGGCTTCGTCCCGCGCCACCTCGAAGAAGGCCGCGCCGGCCAGCTGCACGTTGCGCTGCGTCGGGCCGAAGGCTTCGGGCAGCGTCAGTTTCGTACGGGCGTTGAGCCACACATGCGTGCCGTCGTCGAGCGTGACGGTCGTCACCGCATCGCCCGTGTTCTCGTAAACCCGGTATATGTCGGGTGTCGAGAGGAAATGCCATGCCGTGCCGGCGCAAACGGCGAGCAGGACGGCAGCAGCGGCCCCCAGCGTCCACCGCACCAGTCTGCGGCGACGGGTGGATCGCTCGCCGGCGACGATACTCCCGATCCGATGGTCGGTGCTGCGCATGAACGACGCGAAGCGCGACAGGTCGGTGCTCTCCTCGAAGACGCGGCGTGCCCCCCACAGGCTCTTCAGTTCGAAGAAGTATTTGCGGTGCTCCTCCGACTCCTCCAGCCACGCGAGAAGGTACTTTTCCTCCTGTTCCGAAGTCTCCCCGGCAAAGTATTTCTGTATGACAGCGTCCATTATAATCGTATCGTCCATTTGTTCTGTGTCCGTTTAGTATACAATCCACGGGAGAAATCTACCCAAGCGGATGGGAATTATTTTGTAAAAAAATGAAAAACAGCAGCAGAATTAGCTCCGATTTCGACAATTTTGCCCGCAGTTGCCTCAGGGCAAGGTAAATATGGTTTTCGACCGTGCTCTGCGCAATCCCCATCCGTTCGCTGATCTCGCGGTGGGAGAACCCTTGCAGGTAACTCAGCGAAAAGACCTCGCGGCATTTGGCCGGGAGGGCTGCGATCGCCTCGTTGATGCTCGTGCGCAGATCTTGCGAGTAGAGCTTTTCGATGACCGGATTCCGGTCGGGATCGTAATAGGCGTAGCCGATGCTTTCGATACGTTCCTGGTAGTAGGAGCGGTAGCTGCACGCATGGCGGTGCTTGTTGACGTAGTTGACCGACTGGTTATAGACCGAGCGGAGCAGGTACCCGTAGAGCGACTGCCCCGGGTCGAGCGCCTCGCGGCGCACCCATACGTTAACGAATACGTCCTGCACGACGTCCTGCGCCCAGTTCCCGTTCAGGAAGAGGCGTGCGTAGGCCGTCAGCGGCGCATAATAACGGCCGCACATCTCGTCGAAGGCTTCGCGGCTCCCGGCGCGTATGGCGGATATGAGTTCTGCAGGCTCCATGTTCGTATCGTATGCACAAAGTTAGAAAATATTTGCAGATTGGCGAGCCCGCCTGCCTTTTTTGTTTTCCGCAGGGCAATAAAAACGGCGGCGGGCATGATACCCGCCGCCGTCGGCTGTCGGTCGCGCCTTCAGGGAACTGCGGAGTGCCGGGTGAATTCCCCGGGCATGCGCGCACCGCCCTGCGGCAGTCAGTTGGCCGACACGAATGTCCTGGTGAGGAGCTCCTTCAGGGTCTCGGGGTTGTTGGTGGTGATGAAATCCATTCCCCATGCGATGCAGGTCATCATGTCCTGCACCGTGTCGACCGTCCATACGTTCGTGACCATGCCGTTGGCATGTGCCTCCTTGACCCATCCCGGATTGCCCGAATAAGCCGAGAAGCGGTAGTCGATACCCCCGATGCCGTCCTGCCGGACTGCGGCGGGAGCCAGGTCGCCGTTCAGGTATTGCACCATGGCACCCGGGAGGGCGTTGACGATGCGTTTGCAGGTCGTATAGTCGAAAGCGATGTATTCCACACGGTCGGTCAGCCCCTTTGCTTTTACGGCCTCGATGACGGCATCCGCCGCACGGGCGTTGCCGACGAGGAGTTGTCCATAGCCGAACCGTCGTTGCGGAACACCACGTCGAGCAGGTCGGCCGTCGGAAGGAGCGGCTCGCCGCCGCTGTCCATGGTCGTGGCGTTCGCCGTTTCCGACCAGTCGGAATCGAGGCTGCCGACCGCCTTGACCTTGGCCCAGTAGGAGGTGTTGCTTTCCAGGTTGGTCAGCTCCTGCGACGTTGCCGTGGACGCGATGCCGGTCTTGTAGGCATACTCGCTTTCGGGGGCTGAGGCCGAACCTTTCCAGTAGGCGACCGTGTAGGAAGTCGCATCGGGGACAGCGTTCCATTTGAGCGTCAGCCTGTCGGCCGCCGCTGCGGCGTCGAACGAAACCCCGCCCGGTGCTGCGGGTTTGGTCGCGGGGGTGATGGCCGTGCAGGTGACGACCACGTTGTCCAGCAGGGCGCGTTTCTCGCTCGTCGAGATCACGATGCGGCAATCGGGCGTCACGTTCGTGAGGGTTGCCTCGAACTCGCGGAACCGGGCTTTGGCAGCCGAAATATCCACAGGGTCGGCCGCAGAGACCTCCGTGACCGTGCCGGTGATGGCGCCCTTTGCGCCGAGCACGGCGCCGCGGACGGCCTTGACGAGGATTTTCCCGGCATCGGCGCCCGAACCGTCGTATTTCTCGCTGTAAGCCTGTGCCGAGAAGCGCACCTTGACGGTCGCCGCATCGGGCAGGGCGGTCAGTTCGGGGGTGTAAAGCGAGGCAGCCGCACTTCCGGCGCCCATCTTGACATAGCCCGGGCGGCCTGCGATGTTGCCCGACTTGCCCCAGGCCGCAAGGCCCGTGCCCTCGGTGTAGGGCGCAGCCACGCCGCCGCCGCTGAACACGTCGAACTCATTGGCCGTACAGCGGGTGGCCGAGAACCCCGAAGGATTGTCGCCCGAAGCTGCGGCGTAAGTCCCGCGGTTCGAGCTCGGGGGATAGTAGCCCGCGGCGAAATTGGCGATGTCGCCGCCGTGGATCACCCTGGAGAAGTCTTCCGCCAGGAGGATGTCGCCCGCCTTTGCCGAGCCTGCCGTCGTGGCACCCGCCTGCGGCCCTGCGGCGGCAGTCGCATATGCGAGCGGGTCGGAGAAGAAATCGTTGGTCTTGTCGTCCACGCAGACGTAGTAGGTCGTGGCGGGGGCCAGTCCCGAGAAGGTGAAGCGGAAGCGGTTCCCGGCCGTGATGCCGAAGACGTTCGAGGCATTCCAGCCGACGACCAGATCCTTGCATTCGGCGTCGCTGTAAAGTTTCACGTGGTAAACTTGAGCACTGCTGTTGACACACGCCTGGCCGTCCGCACGGGCCCATTCGACCGTGAGGGTCGAGGAGGTCGCCAGCACTTTCGACACGACGATCCCGGCCTGTACCGGGGCTATGTCCGTCTTCTGCGACACGACGGCGGAGTAGTCCGAATCGTAGCCGGGGTTGTTGTAGCGGCACGCCTTGACCTTCGCGTGGTACTCGGTGCCGGCCTCCAGTTCCTTGAGCAGGTACGAGGCCGAGGTGATGCCCTCCGCTACCGTGGCGTCCTTCTCCTCGGTGCCGTCGGCCCACCATGCCACCGTATAGGAAGCCGCCCCGGGCACTTCGTCCCATTCGAGGGTCAACTTGTCGGAATAGACGGCTTCGGCGTCGAATTTCACGTTCGCCGGAACGGTGAGTTTTTCCAGTTTGGTCTCGCCGTCGTAAACCACGACGATGTCGTCGAGCAGGTAGCGGGTCTTGTTGGCGCCCGCCTGCGCGGGGTTCGACGAGAAGGCGATGCGCGACGTGGGCGAAAGGCCGTCGAGCGTCACCGTGAAGGTCTCGAACCGACCTACGGCCGACGAGATGTCCACGACTTTCGAAGCCACGGCCGTGCCTTTCTTGCTCACGGAGTTGTTCGACCCGAACTCGGCGCCCTCGATGGCTTCGACCACGATGTCGCTGCCATAGACGTTTTCGCCTTCGGCATAGGCGCTGGCCGAGAAACTCACCGTCACGGTCGTGTTCTTGGGCAGGGCCGCCAGCTCGGGCGTATAGAGGATGCCGATACCGCCGCCACCGCCGCCGCACTTGATGTAGCCCGGACGGGTCGAGGTGTTGCCCGACGACCCCCAGCCCGTCATGCCGAGGCTTTCGACATACTCGGCCGAGGTTCCGCCCGTGTGGATGTGGAATTCCGTAGCCCAGTTGCAGACCGGACGGTCGCCGTCGGCCTGCGGGTTCTCGCCCGTGGCGGGTTCCCAGGCCTTGCGGTAGTCGGTCCCCGATACGGCGTTGTAACCTGCCGCCGAGCGGACGATGTCGCCGCCGTGGATGAATGCCGCGAAATCCTGCGCCAGCACGATGTCACCGGCCTGTGCCGGATTGTTCGGCGAGGCTTCGGGCCCGGCCTTGGCCGTGGTTCCGGCGACGACGGGGGTCATGATATTGCCGAAGCTGGCATTGGTAACCCGGGCGTAGTAGGTCGTTTCGGGATCGAGCCCCGAGAAGGTGAACCGCACGACGGGATAACCCGCCAGGGCGGTGAAGATGCCTTTGTCCGACGCGAGTTTTCCGTCGGCCAGCCAGCTGACATGCAGCTCGCTGCACGCCTCGTCGCGGAACAGTTCGATGTTGTAGAGGCGCGTGGCGTCGGTCGCCGCATCTTCGGTATACGACCACTCGTAGGTGAGCGTCGACCCCGTCGCGGCATTGAGCGTGAGCTTCGGGTCGAGTTCGAGGATACCCACCGAGGCCATCAGCATGGCCGGCTGCTCGTTTGCCGTGACGTATACCCAGTCCGAGGTGGAGGAGTAGGGGAAGTTGGCCCTGACGCGGCCGTAGTATATCCGGTCGGTCGCCAGGTCGGTGAATTCGTGGTAGTCGATCGCGTCGGTGGTCTTGCAGAGCGCTTCGCTCACGGGGTTCATCTCCCCGTCGACGAGCTGTACGGTGTACGACGTCGCGCCGCGGATGAAATCCCAGCAGATCGTAAGCGACGTGGGCCCGTATTCGAGCAGTTTCACGTTCTTCGGGGTCTTGGACTTGTTGGCCCCCGATATTTCCACGCCGTCGTCCTTGCAGGCCGTCAGCGAGACTGCGGCCGATAGCGAGAAGAGGGCGAACAGAATATATAAAATGCTTTTTTTCATGGTAGTTGTCCGGTTTTAGTATACGAGCTTGATGTCGTCGATGTACCAGCGGCCCGCCTTCACCGAGGAGCCCGAGAACCAGCTGTCGGCCGTGGAGATGAAGAATGCCAGATTGGCTTTCGCGCCGGGATTGGGGATGACGGCCGTGACCTCGACCCACGTGTAGGCGGGGATGTCGAGCGAAACGTAGCTCTTGGTCGAAGCTACGATCTTGTCCAGCGTGCCCTTCGGGATCCAGAACCCGTCGTTCTTCTCGCAGATGCCCACCATGCCCTGGTCGGGGGCTGCGGCCCAGATGGCGACCTTGCAGGTCAGCAGCAGGTCGTAGCCCGCGGGGATGTTCAGCACCGGGGAGATGAGGTTGCCCGGCTGCCCGTCGGCATTGTCGCTCGCGGCGCCCAACTGGATGTAGCCCGGACACATGTAGTTCAGGTAGCCTGTCCACCCCTCCATGCCGATGGCGCGGTAGAACGCCGCGTTGCCGTTGCGTACGGTCGAGGTGATGCCGCCGATGCTGGCGTTGGTGCCCGCCGTAACGCTCACCGTCTCGTTGTCGAGGCTCAGGTTGGCCACGGTCTTGTCGGCCGTCGTGACACCCGCCTTCTGGCCGATGCAGTCGCCGCCCCAGGGGAATTTGCCGAAGTTCTGCGTCAGCAGGGGAAGCTCCTCGCCCTGGGCGTCGAACCCGGCGCGGACGATGGTCGAAACGGAGCCGAAATCCTTCTCCGCGCCAGCCTCGTCCGTAGCTTTCACGGCGAAGGTCACGATGCCCTGCTTGGTGGCGGTGCCCGTCAGGGGCACTTCGATGTAGCCGTTGCCGGCCGTCGGGAGCGAATAGCTGCCGCTGGCGGCCGTGATCCCGTCGCCGCCGGTCTGCGTCACCGTGACGGTGTATTTTTCCGTGCCGAGCGCCTTGATGTAGGGGATGCGGAGCTTGGCCCCGGCTTCCGCGTTGAGTTTGAGCATACCCGAGACGTCGAACTGCTGTCCGTTGTCGAAGGGTTTCCACTCGAAGATACCGTTGTCCTGCCTGATGGCGATGGCGACGTTCTCTTCGCCGCAGCCGTGCAGGTAGATGGTGGCATTACGCTCCTCGGAGGTGTTCTGGTCGCAGGTGACCGTCACCTTCTGGTAGGTGCCGGGGTCTCCCTTGCCCGAGAGCTGGTCGACATGCACCCAGCCGTAGGCGTTCGTCCACTCGCGGCTGTCGGGGGTGTCGCTGATTTGCCAGTCCCCCGTGGCGCGGATCGTGAACGTATCGCTCGATTCGACGTACGGGAAACTCATCTCGCGCAGGTTGCGTTTGAGGAACCCCTGGTCGTCGTCGCTGCACGCGGCAAGACCGCAGATCCCGCCCAACGCGAGAACTATCGTCAGTTTATGAATAAATTTCATCATGATTGGATCGTTAGTTTGTTTGTAAAACCGATAAAAAAAATCAGAAACCGACTCCGGATACACTGCCGGATGTCAATTTCCTACACGGTTTCTAACGATATCGAATGACTTGCATTGCAAATATAGCAATTTTCCGGGATTCGCAAGAAAAATGTTTAAAATTTTACGAACCTTGCGGCGAAAAACCGAAAAATAAAATATCTGTAATATATAGGTATAAAAATTTGCATTGCAATTTTGTGAAAAAAGCTTCCGGCATTGGGTAGTTTGCCCCGGTCGCTTGTATCTAATGCAGACCGGACGGAAAACGCCGGCCGCAACCGACCCAATGCAAACTAAAAAAACGATTATTAACCGGAAACTTTAAAACAACTTCGACGATGTCTGACTAATCCCTCCCCCTACACCAGCACTACACGGTTTTTTATCGGACGACGGATGACTTGCAAGGTTCTGTCTGCCGTATCGGAACGAATTTCCCCGGAGCCCGCCTGCACGGCGCGGCTGCGGACGTGCTTTGCACGCGGCAGCGGGAAATAACCAATTAACCGAATTGAAACTATGAAGAAATTATTCCATAAAGGACTATGTCTGGTCATGGTGCTCTGCGCGGGGGCTTTCGGCTGCTATGCCGCCCAAGGATCGCTCCCCGGTGCGCAAGGGCAGGGGTATGACCTGAATTTATCCTACTCGCGGACGACGCTCAAGGCCGTTGCCGATGCTATTACGCAACAAGTGGGCATCGCCTTCTCCTACGAAACGGCACTGGCCGGCTATCCGATGGAGAACCTGGAGGTCTCGGAGAAGGGTGCCACCATCGAGGCCATCCTTGCCGCCGTATTCACGCCTCGCGGCATCGACTACCGGGTGGTTGACAAAGTGGTCGTGCTGACGCGCAGCACGCGCCCCGTTCCGGCAGCCAGTGCCGCCGCCAAATCGGAGGTGAAAGGGGTCGTCCGCGACGCTGCGGGCAACCCGATGATCGGCGTGACGGTCACTATCAAGGGGACGCTGGTCGGCGTCTCGACGGGTGTCGACGGCGGCTATGCGATCCCGGCCGACGGGAACGCCACGCTGCTCTTCTCGTATATCGGCTACCGCCCCCATGAGGAGGTGGTAGGGCGCCGCACGCAGATCGACGTCACGATGCAGGAGGACGAGCTGGTGATGGACGAAGTAGTCGTCGTAGGCTACGGCACGCTCAAGAAACGCAATATCGTGGGCGCGGTCGAGAACCTTTCGGGCGACGCGGTCGAAAACCGGCCCAATGCCAACATCACCCGTTCGTTGCAGGGCCAGATCCCCGGCCTGAACATCGTGCAGGTCGACGGTAAGGCCGACCATGCCGGCGAAGTCACCATCCGCGGCGTGAACAACACGTTCAAGGCCCGTGTGAGCGGCGGTGAAAAGACCAACAAACTCGGACAGGGCGGCGGCGCGCTGGTGCTCATCGACGGTGCCGAAGGCGACATGGGTTCGGTGAACCCCGACGACATCGCCTCGATCTCGGTGCTCAAGGACGCTTCGTCGGCCGCAGTATACGGTGCCCGCGGCGCATTCGGCGTGATTCTCATCACGACCAAGGATCCCGAGAAGGGCAAGGTGCGCGTGAGTTACAACGGCTCCGTGTCGCTGCACCGCCGTACGGTGATCTGGGAGGACAACGTGGTCACCGACCCCGTGCAGTGGGTCGATGCCTTCCGCGAGTCGTATCTCAACTCCTCGCCGACGGCGACCGTACCGTCGCTCTTCAACAACTACATGCCCTATTCGAACGCCTGGTTCGAGGAGCTCAAACGCCGCCGTGCCGATCCGACGATGGACAACTACGACATCGACGCCAACGGCAACTACAACTACTACGGCGAGACCAACTGGCTCAAGGAGATCTACAAGTCGGTGAACTATTCGACCACCCACGCCGTCAGCATCCAGGGCGGCCGCGAAGGGGTCAGTTACTACATTTCGGGCCGTTACTACAACCAGGACGGCATCTACAAGGTGGGCGAGGAGACCTACAAGAAGTATAACCTCCGTGCCAAGGGCTCGATCCGCATCCGCCCGTGGCTGACGCTGGACAACAACACCAGCCTGATGAGCAGCAAGTACCACCAGCCCATGGTGCACTACGGCCAGCAGGTGATCTCGCGCCAGATCGACATGTTCGCCTTCCCGTTCGCCCTGCTGAAGAACCCCGACGGCACCTGGACGCAGACCGCGGCCAAGACCGGTTATGCGGCCTTCGCCGAGGGCACCTCGTGGCAGGAGAACAACAAGCTCGAAGTGGCCAACACCACGACGTTCAACTTCGAATTCGTCCCCGATGTCTTCAAGGTCTCGGCCGACGTGACCTACAAGGGATCGCGCTGGTCGCGCGACCGCATGGAGAACCTCTACACCTACTACACCGGCGTGAACGTTTCGGGGCAGGACAACAGCTATTCGTCGCTCGAAAACTGGACGTACCGCTCGGACTACATCTCGACGAACATCGTCGGTACGGTCACGCCCAAGCTGGGGGCCGACCACGACCTGAACGTGGTCGCCGGATGGAACCTCGAGGACTACGACTACCGCACGCAGAAGACCTACCGCCAGGGCAACCTCTATCCCTCGAAGCCGAGCTTCACGCTCATGGACGGCGAGTATTACTCGACCACCTCGGGCGGCTACACGTGGGGGCTGGTCGGATTCTTCGGCCGCGTCAACTACGCCTATGCAGGCCGCTACCTGGCCGAAGTGAGCGCCCGTTACGACGGGTCGTCGAAATTCCCGTCCAGTTCGCAGTGGGGCTTCTTCCCCTCGGCATCGGTCGGATGGCGCCTCTCCGAAGAGCCGTGGCTCAAACCGCACGTCGAAGGGTGGCTGGACAACTTCAAGGTTCGCGCCAGCATCGGTTCGCTCGGCAATGCCAACATCGACCCCTACCAGTACCTCGAGACCATGACCGCTTCGGGCAGCGCCTCGATCGCCAAGTCGTCGGTCATCATCAACGGCCAGAACGTACCTTACACGTCGGTGCCCAGTCTGATCCCCGACGACATCACCTGGGAAAAGGTCACCACCTACAACATCGGCCTCGACCTCGACCTGTTCCACAACCGGCTTTCGTTCACCGGCGACTACTACCGCCGCAATACGACCGACCTCTACACCGTCGGCCCGAACCTCCCGCAGGTACTCGGTAGCGCCGCACCTTACGGCAACTACGCCAGCCTCAAGACCAAGGGATGGGAGCTGAGCCTTTCGTGGCGCGACTCGTTCAACCTGGGCGGCAAGCCGTTCAATTACAGCATCAAGGGTATGCTGTGGGACAGCCGCAGCTGGATCACCGACTACTATAACGAAACGGGCGACCTGACGACCTATTACAAGGGTATGGAGATCGGCGAGATATGGGGTTTCCGCACGGCGGGCATCTACGCCAGCAACGCCGACGCCCTGAACGGCCCGGCCTACAACTTCTTCAAGAACGGCGAGATGTTCCGCGCCTATGCCGGCGACCTGCGCTTCGTCGACGTGGACGGCGACGGCATCATGACCAAGGGCAACCGCACGCTGTCCAACCACGGCGACCTGGAGATCATCGGCAACCAGTCGCCGCGCTACCAGTACAGCATCAACATGTCGCTGAACTGGAACGGCATCGGGCTTTCGATGCTGTGGCAGGGCGTGGGCAAGCGCGACTGGTACCCGTGGACGGAGTCCGGATTCTTCTGGGGCAAATGGAACCGCGCCTACAACTCGCTGATGAAGACGCAGACGGGCGACAACGTGGTTAAGATCGACAAGAGCACCGACAACTGGCGCGTCACCAACATGGACAAGAACCCCTACTGGACACGCATGGTATCGCTCGCCGCCAACCGCAACGACGGCCCGCTGACGTGGGAGAACGACCACTACCTGCAGGACGCTTCGTACATCCGACTGAAGAACATCACCGTCGACTACACCTTCCCCAAGCACATCTGCAAGAAGCTGCGCCTCGAGGGGCTGAAGGTCTACCTGTCGGGCGAGAACCTCTTCACCCACTCGCCGATGTTCAAGCACACGGACATGTTCGACCCCGAAGTCATCACCAGCGGCGACTCCGATTTCGCGGCCTCGACCACTTCGGGCCTGAACGGTACGGGTAACGGCTATTCCTACCCGATGCTCAAGACCGTGACCCTGGGTATAAACGTAACATTTTAACCGACAGCAACCATGAGAAAGATACTGCTATATACACTGATGACCCTCGCTGCTGCGGGAATGGCCTCCTGCGAGGATTTCCTGACGCGCGACACCTACGACCAGATCGGCAGCGACGAGTTCTGGAAATCGGAAACCGACCTGGAACTCTATGCCAACGGTTTCATCCAGAAGATGATCCCCGGCGACGGAACCATCACGCGCGGCGACATCTATGCCGACTACTGCGCCGTGGACATCCCGACCGACCTGCTGCGCCCCGACGGCAACGTCTCGCCCGACAACCAGACCGGATGGGCCGAGAGCAACTGGACGAACCTTCGCCGCGTGAACTACATGCTCGACAATATGCACAAGTGCAAGGGGCGTGTGAGCGACGAGATCTACAACCACTACGAGGGCGTCGCCCGTTTCTGGCGCGCCTGGTTCTACTACGACAAGGTGCAGACCTTCGGCGCCGTGCCCTGGTACGACTTCACGATCGCGGCCAGCGACAAGGAGGCGATGATGAAACCCCGAGACAGCCGCGAGTACGTCATGGACAAAGTGCTGGAAGACCTCACCTTCGCAAGCACCTACTGCCTCTCCGACGCCAAGTTCACCAAAGGCTCGGCGCTCATCAACAAGTGGGTGGCGCTGGCCTTCAAGTCGCGCGTCTGCCTCTATGAAGGCACCTTCCGCAAGTACCACTCGCGCGAGCCCTCGTCCGACAAACCGTGGCAGGCCGAGTATAACGCCGACAACAAATTCCTGCGCGAGGCCGCTGCCGCCGCCAAGGAGATCATGGACAAGGGGCCCTATTCGCTCGTCACGGGCGATGTGAAGACCGCCTACCGCTCGCTCTTCACCAGCGCCGGGCTGCTCACGCAGGAGGTGATCTTCGGCCGTGAGTACAGCAAGGAGCTCTCGGCGTTCCACGAGACCAGCTGGTACTACTATTCGCCGACCTACGGTGCCAAGATCGCCATGACCAAGAAGTTCATGAACACCTACCTCACGACCCGGGGCACGCCGTTCACCGACATCGACGGTTACCAGACCATCGACTTCATCCGCGAGTTCGACGGCCGTGACGCCCGCATGGCGCAGACGGTCATCAGCCCGACCTACAAGATGAAGATCAGCGGCCGCGAACGGCTCTATTCGCCCAACTGGAAAGTGACCCGTACGGGCTACCATCCGATCAAGTGGTCGATCGACGACGATGCCGACAACGTGCTGTCGAAGGCCGCGAGCTGGAATTCGCTGCCGATCCTCCGCTATGCCGAGGTGCTGCTGAACTACGCCGAGGCGAAGGCCGAGCTGGGCGAAATGGACGCCGCGGTATGGGATCAGACCATCGCGCAACTGCGCAGCCGTGCCGGCGTGACCCCGGTCGTCCCGGACAAGGCCGACCCCTACATGGAGGCCTATTTCCTCAATACCGTGACCGACAAGTGGATACTCGAAGTGCGCCGTGAGCGCGGCATCGAGCTCTGCCTCGAAATGGGGCTGCGCTGGGACGACGACATGCGCTGGCACATGGGCGACCTGCTCACGAGCGACAACAACCCCTGGACGGGCATCTGGATCGGCAACACGGGCTACACCTACGATTTCACGGGGCAGAGCACCGACGACAACGGCGATCCCGTACCCGACTTCTACATCCGCCCGGGCGAGGATACCGAACATTCGATCGCCATTTCCAATACGGGGGCCAACCAGACCTTCTCGCTCAACGCCGCGGGGAATATCGTCTGGGAGTACAAGCGCACGTGGGGCGAAAAGAAATACCTGCGTCCGATCCCCCAGACGGCGATCACCCGCAACCCGAACCTCGAACAGAACGCGCTTTGGAAATAAGCAATAAAAAACTCAGGATATGAAAACGAAAATCATGTTATTATGCTGTATGGCGGCGACGCTGATGCTGGCATGCAGCAACGACAAGTCCGGCGGGCATGACGGCGGCGAGGGTGTCGAAACCGAAGTCAACGGCACGCAGCTCGACGGCAATACGACCCTCTACGGACTGGTGACCGACACGTCGGGGAACCCCGTCCCGGGCGTGGTCGTGTCGGACGGCTACGGCTGCGTGGAGACCGATGCCAACGGCGTCTACCAGATGGAGCGCTACAAGAAGGCGCGCTTCGTACATTACAGCACGCCGGCAGGGTATGCCGTCAACACGTCGGCGGACAACTACCCGCTCTTCTACGCCGAGATCGTCCATAAGAACATCGCCGACCGCCACGACTTCGTGCTGACGCCGCTGCCGGCCCCGGAAAGCGATTTCACGCTGGTCTGCATCGCCGACCCGCAGTGTTCGACCACGGCCGAGATCAGCCGCTACGTCAACGAGACGATCCCCGACATCGAGGCTACGGCCGACGCTTACAAGGCCAAGGGCACGCCGGTCTACGGCATCACGCTCGGCGACATCGTCTTCGACACGCCCGACCTGTGGAGCAACATGAAGGAGTCGATGGCCAACCGCAACCTGCCCGTCTTCCAGACCATCGGCAACCACGACCATTTGCAGACCGAGACCTCCGACGACAATGCCGCGGCCAATTTCGAAACGCAGTTCGGCCCGCGCAACTATTCGTTCAACCGCGGCGACGTGCACATCGTGTCGATGGACAACGTCCTCTACGAAGGTAAGAAGAAGTACAAGGGCGGCATCACCGACAAGCAGCTCGAGTGGCTGCGCCAGGACTTGTCGCACGTGGACAAGGACAAGCTCGTGATCTTCTGCGCGCACATCCCGTTCCGCGGGGGTACGAGCGTGACGGACGAGAGCCACGAGAACTACGACGGCGTGCTCGACCTGCTGTCCGGGTTCTCCGAGGCGCACATCATGATCGGCCATACGCATTACCACCAGAAATACATCCACAAGCGTAACGGGAAGACGATCCTCGAACATGTCCACGGCGCCGCCTGCGGTGCATGGTGGACGGCGAACATCTGCGCCGACGGCACGCCGAACGGGTACAGCGTCTACGAGATTTCGGGCAACACCATCGCCAACCAGTACTACAAGTCGACCAACAAGGAAGCCGGCTACCAGATCCGGGCCTATTCGGCCACGCAGGTGTTCGGCAAGTCGGGCAGCCTCACCTTCGGCTGGGCGGCCAACTCCCCGGCCATGAACGATGCGAAGTGCATCGTGGCCAACGTCTGGAACTCCGACGCCTCGGGCAACTGGAAAGTCTCGCTCTGGCAGAACGGCACGAAGGTCTGCGACATGACCCGCGTCAAGACCTACGACTACTGGGCCTATGCCTACCACGTGCTCTATTACAGCAAGAGCGTGGGCACGACCTGGGGCAAGAACCTCGACCATTACTATTACGGGAACCTGGCGTCGGGAACGCCCGAGACCGCCGATTTCGAAATCGTGGCGGAGGACGGCATGGGCAACACCTACCGCACCTCGAAGCTCCAGACCGACTTCACCGGCTTCTGATCCTCCCGCCGCGTAAAAGCGATGCCGCGCCCTTTTCGGGGCGCGGCATTTTTCTTGCCGGTTCACAGGCGCGGTTGCAGGCACGTCGCCTCCCGGGCGCAGGTTCCTCCTCCCGCCTTGCGGGAACCCCGTCGCCGCCCCTATACGGCGGCGTTCCGTCCCGGGCGGTCAATACCAGCCTTCGGTCTGCGTGAGGTTATAATTCCTGCTCATGGCCGCCTGCGTGATGGGCCACAGCAGTATGTTGGGGTTCTTGTCGCGCTGCGCCGCGATGTCGGCGCTGTACTCCCATATCTTGTCCGTGCGCAGGAGCATCCACCAGGTGCGGCCTTCGCCGACCATCTCCCTGAGGTATTCGTCGACAATCGCCTGCAGGACGGCTTCGGGCGACGTGTCGGTGTAGTAATCCCTCCGCCCGTAGGCCCTTGCGGCCAGCGGTGCCAGGGCTTCGAGCGCACCCGCGTAGTCCTTCCCGTAATAGCGGGCTTCGGCCGCCATCAGGAAGGCTTCGCCGTAGCGGTAAAGGATGAAATCCGAGTCGAAAATGCGTGTGCCGTTGTCCACGCGCCCCATCAGTTTCTCCGTCCAGCCGATCCTGCGGCCGCCCGTGCCGTAATCGGCCGTGCGACAGGTCAGCGCTGCACGCGTATCGGCGGGGTCGGCCTGCAGCAGGGCCCGGTAGGTGTCGGTATACCACCACCACTGGTTGCCCCCGGTGGTGGGGACGGGGTTGTTGCGGTAGGCCGCTTCGACGTAACTCTCGTTCCAGCCGAGGTAGTAGGCCGGGCCGTTCAGGGCCTCCGACACATCCTGGTGCACGGCGAAAATGACCTCGCGGCCGCATTTGTTCGACGAACTGAAAATATCGGCATACGCGGGCTCGAGCAGGGCGTCCGACAGGCCGAGTTCCCCGAGCGCCTCTTGGGCCATCGCCAGGTAAGCCTCGCCCCCGGCCTGCATACGGTACATCCACAGAGCATAGTCGGCCTTCAGCATCGCCACGGCGGCCGGCGTGGCCACGGTCTTGTCCGACGTATCGGCGACGTACCTTTCCGCGTCGGCAATGTCGCGTTCCACGCGCATCAGCACTTCCGAGACGGGGGTGCGTCCGAGGAACAGCTCCGTGTCGGTCGATTCGTAGCCCCAGAGCGGCAGCGGGGCATCGCCCCAGATGCGTGCGATCTGGAAGAAGCAGTACGCGCGGATGAAGTGGGCGTTCCCCAGGCAGAAGGCCCGCGGTTTCTCCTTCAGCCCCATCGCCGGGACATGCCTGATGACCAGGTTTGCCTGGTTGACCGTCGTGTAGAGCGCCGTCCAGTCGGCATACTCGTTGACCGAGCTCATGGTGCTGGTGCGCACCTGAGACTGGTCGACGCCGTTGAGCGTGTTGTGCGTCCCCGGGCCCCACAGCCCGTTGCGCAGCTCGCCCCAGCAGAGGTAGATGTCGTTCATGCTCTTGAGCGCACTGCGCAGGTAGACGTACAGCCCGTAGGTGGCCGACGTGGCGTCGCTCTCCTCTTTCCACATGTTGCTGGCCGAGAGCTTGTTGTCCTGCATGATGTCCAGGTCGCCGTGACAGCCGCCCGCCCCGTATGCGCAGAACAGCAGCGCGACTCCGGCTATAGTCTTTCCGAATTTCGTTTTCATGGCAGTAGGGTGTCAGAACGTGAGTTTGGCCGTGAAGAGCACTTTGCGCGTCGGCGGGTAGGGACTGAACCCGGTGTCGTAGGTCGACGACGCGGTGTAGAGGCCGCCGGTGGTCGCGGCCTCGGGCGAGACCCCGTGCACGGCCGTCCAGTAGCAGAGCGTGTTGCCCGAGACGGTGAGCGTCACCTGGCTTATGTGCAGTTTGCGCAGCCACGCCTTCGGGAGCGACCACGAGAGCGAAACGTCGCGCAGGCAGAGGTAGTCGGCCTTCTCGACGAATATGTCGGACGTGCGCCCGTAGTTGCGGTTGCCCCAGTCCGTATCGTTGGCCGTGAAACGGGCGTAGCGCGTGTCGTCGCCCGGCTGCGACCAGCATTTTTTCACCTCGTTCACCAGGTTGTAGTTGCAGTTGCCCATCGTCGACTGGAAATAGCGCATCTGCATGTCGTTGCGCACCGAATGTCCCAGGGCATAGTCCATGTAGACGTTCAGCGTCCAGTTCCGGTAGCGGAACGTATTGCCGATGCCGCCTGTCGAGTGGGGCAGGGCATACCCCAGCAGGAACTGGTCTTCGGCGTTGATGATCTGCCGGCCGTCCATGCGCGTCGATCCCGGACGGTCTTTCCACTCATAGTCGCCGATGTCCTTGCGCCCGGCTATCTGCCGCCGGTCGCTGCGCCGGTAGCCGCGCGACTGCGTGTCGTACCGGGCCGCGTCGGCCTCCTCCTGCGTCTCGATGATGCGCTCTGCGACATAGCCGAAGATACGCCCCATGCGCTCGCCCTCGGCGATGCCCCCGAACTGGCTCCCATCACCGACCGAGATGCCGTTGATGCGGTTGCGGGGATTGCCGTTGTCGGGCAGTTCGAGCACGCGGTTCATGTTGTAGCTGTACGTAAAATCCGTCCTCCACGAAAAACCCTTGCGGTCGATGTTGACCGACGACAGAGACAGCTCCGTGCCGTAGAACCTGACGCGCCCCAGGTTGGTCGAAACCGAGTTGTAGCCCGTCGTATTGGGGAGGCTGACGTCGAACAGCAGGTCGCGCGTCTCCTTGTTGTAATAGTCGAGCGCCAGCGTGATGCGGTTGTCCAGCAGCCCGAGGTCGATGCCGGCGTTGAACTGGAGGGTCTTCTCCCAGATCAGGCCGTTGTTGGGCATCGTATTGGTCGTGGTGGTCGCGTTGCCGTTGTAGGTGTAGAGCGAATTGTAGCTGCCGTAGGTGTCGTACAGCCCGATCCCGTTGTTGCCCGTCAGCCCGTAGCTCACGCGCGCCTTGAGCATGCTGACCGCACTGTTTTGGGGCCAGAATCCCTCCTTGCTGACCACCCATCCGGCCGATGCCGCCGGGAAATAGCCCCAGCGGTGGCCTGCGGCGAATTTCGACGAACCGTCGATGCGCATCGTCGCGGCGAGGAGGTAACGCCCGCCGTAGTCGTAGTTCACACGCCCGAAATAAGAGATCAGGCACTCCCGCGTGCGGGTACTCTTCGGATAGTTGGCGATGTTCGAAGTCCCGGCGTCGAGCACGGGCAGCTTGTCCGACACGGCGCCCTGCACCCGCACGTCGAAGCTGTTGAGTTTGTCGAGCATGTATTCGTAGCCCGCCACGGCACCCAGGCGGTGCCCGTTGCCGAACGTACCCTTGTAGTCGGCATAGGCCTGGAAATCCATGCGGTTGGTCTCCGAAAAGCCCTCCTTCATGGGCCGTATGTTCGAGCCCGTCGTGGGGTTGTCCTCGACATAGAAATAGCTGCGCGTATGGCGGTTGTAGTTGGTGAACTGCCCGACCAGGCGCAGCCCGTCGAACACCTCCCAGTCGAGGTTGATCGTGGCCGTCGAACGCTTGATCGTCGACCCGGCATTGTGGTAGTAATAGGCGTAGTAGGCGGCCGGTATCGTCGTGTTGTTGGTGCCCAGCGCAGGCGTGCCCGCCAGCTCCTCGCCCGCCTCCTCGCCGTACCAGTCGCGGTGGGTGTTAGGGACGGAGAGCCCGCGTATGACCGAGTTGCGCAGGCTGAGCGGCGCGCTCTCGAAGGTCTGCTGCTCGATCTGCGAATAGTCGAATGTCGTCGAGGCCCTGAGCCGCCGCGTCACCTGGAAAGTCGTGTTGCCGTGGAACGTGAAGCGCGAATAGCCCGTCGTGATCCCGATCCCGCTGTCGTCCGTATAACCCGCCGAGGCGGCGTATTGGATGTTGTCGCCGCCCCCGTCGATGCCGACGTAGTAATTCTGCCAACATGCGTCGCCGAACCATTGGCTCTGCTGGTCGTTGTCCTCGAAGACGATGATGCGCCCGGGGTTCACCGGGTCTTCGACCCATTGGTAGCCGGCGGGAACCGGTTCGTCCGGCCGGAGGTAACGGGTCGTCCAGAGCGATTTGGCCGTATTGCCCGTGCCTGCCGACTGTTCGCCGCCCAGCACCGATGCCGGATCCATGCCGCCGCAATACCCCTCCATGAGCGCCGGACGCACCGTGAGGATGTAATCGCGGGCGTTCATCAGGTCGAACTTCGTGGCGGGCGACGCCCAGGCCCACTGCCCCTCGAATACGATCCGGGGGCCGAGGTGTTTCGAACCTTTCTTCGTGGTGATGAGGATCACGCCGTTCGACGCGCGGGAACCGTAGATGCCCGCCGCCGCGGCGTCCTTGAGGAACGAAACGGATTCGATGTCGTTGGGATTCAGCCCGGCCATTTCGCGGACTACGCCGTCGACCAGCACGATCGGGTCGTTCGACTGGTTGATCGACGATCCGCCGCGGATCAGGAATTTGGGGTCTGCGCCCGGTGTCGCATCGGTCGTAGCGACCCTCACGCCGGGGACGCGTCCCTTCAGGGCGTCGCCGACCGAATTGACGGGGATACCCTCCAGGAGATGCCCGTCGAATTTGCTGATGGCCGCAGTCACCGTCCTGCGCGACTGCGTGCCGTATCCGACCACCACCACGTCCTCGAGCACGGCTTCGTATTCCTCCAGTACGACGTCGATGGCCGACCTCGTCCCGATGCGTTCCTCCCGGTCGGCATAGCCTATGTATGAGAAAACGAGGGTGGCGTCCGGATCGGCGAAGATCCGGTAATTGCCCTCCGCCCCGGCCGAAACGCCCCGCATCGTATCCTTCACGACGACCGAGGCGCCGACCAGCGGCATCCCCGAGCCGTCCTTGACGCGCCCCGTCACGAGTACCAGCTGCGAACGCGCGGAATCCGTGTCGTAGGTCAGCACCACGATGCGGTCGACGACCTTGTAACGGAATCCCCGTCCCTTGAATACCTTTTCCAGGATATGTTCCAGCGGAGCCGCGGTTTCATGCACCGACACGTCGCCGAGCGGCATCTGCGACAGTGCCGATTCGTAGGAGAACAGTACGCCCGTCTGTGAGGTGACAGCCTCCGTGAAGGTCAGCACCGTTGCGGATCCGAGCGTGAGATCCACAGCGTAGGTCTTTTGTGGCGAGGCATTTCTGCCGTCATCCGTAGCATGGGCCTGCGGACACATGCCGGTCAACAGGAGAAGAAATACCAATTCCAGCTTGGGGATGGAATTTTTCTTCATATTTTAAGGTTCGTGAAGCGTGTTCCGGGTTGTGCGGTGCAAAAGGCCTGCGGTGGTCGGCCGCAGGCCCCGTATCATTCGTTGCGGATCACCTCGCAATGCGTTCCGGTCATGAACTCGACGATGTCGACGACCTCCTCGAGCGAATTGCTCCGCAGGTAGTTGATGTCGTAGCGTTTGCCGTCGTCGGGCGACATGATGCGTATGCGTACGCCGTAGCTCTTTTCGATGCCGGCGATGATCTCCGTGATCGTGGCGCCCTTCATCGTGACCAGGTTGTAACGCCTGGTCACATAGAGAGGCGCGTTGATTTCGGCCACCTCCATGTCGCCCATCCGGGCGTCGTACACGGCGCGCTGGTTGGGATGCAGCCGCACGAGGTTGTCGCCGCCGGGGGTTTCGAGGCGTACGGCGCCGCGTTCGAGCACCACCTCCGTGAACGGGTTGCCGGCGAGCGCCCGGACATTGAAGGCCGTGCCCAGCACCCGGATCGCCAGCTCGCGGGTCTCCACGACGAAGGGATGCCGCGCATCGTGCGACACGTCGAAATAGGCCTCGCCGTCGAGCCGCACGATCCGCTCCCCGTCCCCCTTGCCTACGGCATAGCGCAACTCGGTGCCGTCTTGCAGCCACACCTGCGTCCCGTCCTCCAGATGCAGGACGGCCACGTCGCCGGTATGGTTGGCATAGGACTGGAACCGCCCGGCTTCCGGCAAGCGCAGCCCTGCCAGCCAGGCTGCCGCGACCGCGATCACGACCACGGCTGCCGCAGCCGCTGCGGACATCCAACGCCGCCATGCGAACCGCGCGGGGCGCTGCATGGCGTCGTCGGCGTCGATACGCGCGTTGAGCCGCCGTAGCATGGCATCGCAGCGCTCGCCGGTGGCGGGGGAGATGAGCGTCCTGTGTGCGCTCCATACGGCCGCGACTTCGAAAAACAGGCTGCGGTTCTTCTCCGAGGCTTCGAGCCAGGCATATACCTCCCGGTCTTCGGCCCCGCTCGTCCGGCGGACGAGGTATCTGTATAGCAGTCCCTCCATGTCGGTTATGGTAGGGGTATCTGTATGGCGTTCCAATATGTATACTTTTAGGGTGTTACCTATACTATACAGCCATAGGCACAAAAATACCTAGTCTGTTTTCACTTTTTTTTTCGAAAAAGTGCATTTTTTCTGGAATCCCGGGAAATACGGGTCGAGGACGAAGCTGCGCAGGGCTAAAGGTAATAAAAATATCCGGGCTTCAAAGCCCGGATATCATCCCGGCCGTATCTCCGGCACAGGTGCCGGGCAGGATACGGAACGGTTCGGTCAGTTCCATTTGCCCAGCAGCTTGCGGGGGTAGTTCGTGCAGATGGCGTAGAGCTTGTCCTTGTAGGTCAGGTAGTAATCCATGTCGACATCCAGGTCGGCATTGTATACGCTGAGCTTCAGCCCCGCATCGAGGAATTTCTGCACCGAATAACCGTTCTTGTTCACGGTCTTGCCCTCGAAATAGAGGTTTTCGGTCGAGAGGTTCGCCCACGGATAGCCGTAGGAGATGTAATCGGCCGGGTTGCGGAAGCTCATCCACCCGGCATTGCTGCCCACGGCGCCCGCCGCGGCGAGCGAACGCTGCCAGATGGTGACGGGGCTGCTCGAACTGATTTTCGTCGCATTGCCCGTGACGATGAACTCGCAGAAATTCTGCGCGCCCATCTCTTCGATGATCTCGCACGCCCTCTCACACGCCCTGGCCGAAGCCTCGCGCCCCTCTTCGGTCGATTTGCCGTCGATGGTAATGTTCTTCACGTCGAGCCACAGGCGCGTGGTTCCCGCCTCGAGCACCACGTCGATGAAGTCGGCCAGCGAGGGCAGCTGTTCCCCGTTGGCCAGCGTCCCGGCGGCACGCAGTTCGGCGAGCGTATGCTCCCACGGCTTGAGGTTGTTGATGTAACACCCCGCCGATGCGTGCGCCACCACGACATCGTCGTCCTTCGTAAGGTAGATGTCGCACTCCGACGCGTAGCAGCCCAGCCCGATGGCATAGTTGAGCGCCGCCACCGAATTGTCGGGGAACTGCCGTGTCCCGGCCTCCGTCGAACCGCCGCGGTGCGCGACGACACGGTTGCCGACCTCGGCCGGGGTTTTGATCTCGGTGCCGGGCTTCGACGGCCCCGTCCAGTCCTTCAGCGGATCTTCGTCGTCGCTGCATCCTGCCGCCAGGCCGGCTGCGACAAGGGTGAGGAGCATAAGCATTTTATCGTATTTCATAGGTTTTTCTTTTTTTATTCGTTGTCGTTCCATGGCCGGAGCCCGGGCCGGACTGGGGCGTTCTCCCGTCCGGCCCGCTCCGGATTCAGAAATTCTCGTAATTTTTCACACAGCGCACCGCGGCTCCCGAACCGTTGCCCACGTCGAACCCGTCGTCGAATACCATATCGGCCGAGGTCGTACAGTAGGCGCGCCACAGGGCCATCTTCGAGGCCGTCGTCTGTCCCATCATCGGAATCAGGCAGTAGAAGCGCACGTTGCCCGAGTTGGCACAGTAGTCATAGCCGCTCTTGTAGAGGCGCCACCCCTGCGGGTAGAGGTTGAAAGCGAAGGCCTCGGCACCGTTCGAAATGGCGGTCGCGGGGTTGAACTCGGCGTCCTGCCACTCCTTGCAGCGCAGGTGCGCCGCCACATTGGCCGCATTGCCCGAGGTCATAGCGCCGTACGATGCCGTCGCAGCCGCCACGGGGTAGTCCGAATAGCTCTTCGACGACTCCGCCACCGCGTAGATCAGGTCTTTCCAGTCGGACATGTTGGCGATATGCCAGCCATAGGGACAGATGCCCTGCACCTGCATCGAGAGCGACGGGTGGTCGGCCTCGGCCTGCGTATTGCCGCCGTCGGAGGCCGCGTAGTCTTTCAGGTCGGCCTTGAGGATCGGTTCCAGCGTGATGCTGTTGCCCACGGCATCCACGACCACCGTCCCGGCGCCTCCCAGCGGGAAAGGCATCAGCAGGGCCGCGCTCAGCGCGCCGGCCGGGTCGCCCGTCAGCGTTTCGTACGAACTGTAAAGGCGTCCGTAGACCGAAGCGCGCGTCGTCACGCCGTCGGGCATCATCAGCTCCTTGAGCGTTCCGCCGTTCTCCTCGGTGTCATAGGCCGGGTTGCGCATCGAATACTCCGCTTCGTCGTAACCGCCCGTCTTCGAGCCCCCGACCAGACCGCTGCCCAGCTTGTAGGTGCCCATCGCCGCGCCGCCGTTCCAGTGCAGGCCGGTCGTCATCCACGTCTTGGTCTTTCCGTCACGCGTGACGTATTCCTTGGTGGGGTAGCCGGCCAGTTCCGATTCGGGCATGCTGTTCACGGTCGAGATGCGCGTGAACTCGGCCTTCGAGTCGGCTGCCACCACGTTGTTGTCGTTGTCGAGCGCGATCGTCACGCGCAGGGCGTTCATCCCCGCAATGCCGAACGTGAGCTCGGGCGCCGCGGCCTCGGCAGCCGCGTCGGCCAGTACGGCGAGTTTGCCGTCGGCCGTCAGCGCATAGCGCGGATAGGCGTCCGGCGTACGCGAAGTCGAGAGGATCACCTTGCCGCTGCGGAAATAGTGGTCGAGGCCGAACACCAGGTCGTTCTTGTTCATCTGTGCGGCATCGCCGAAAGCCGCAAAGTGGGGTATGCCCGACCCGTAAATAAACAGGTAGGTTTCGTTGGCCAGCTGCCGCACCTTGATCTGCCTTGTGGCGAGGCTCGTATCCTCCGTCCCGGCGCTCACGGTCACCGTCGCCTCCCGCATGTCGGTGGGCGAGGTGTTGTCCGAAGCCGCGAGGACGACCGTCCCGGCCTCCCTGTCGAGCGTGCAGGTGAGCCACTCCACGCCCTCTTCCAGCTCGGCCGTAACGGTCGAGGCGGGCATGTTGGTCTCGAAGGTCACAGTCACCTCGGCAGGCTCCAGGGCCATCATTTCGATGTCCGATTCCGTCGAGAGGGTGAGCGTGGCATCGGGTTTGAGCCCGACCTGCGTGATCGGGAAATCAACGCTTTCGCCCGTCTTGGAGAGCGTTACGCGCAGCGTTCCCGTGCGCTTATAGTCCGTGTTCGCGGAGCAGGTGATCCGCAGCGCCTTTTCGACCGCGCCGTCGGGCGAGGCCGTATGGTAGTCGAGCGTGGCCCAGTCGGTGCCGACCAGTTCGGCATGCCAGTCGCTATACATTTTACCGTAGGGGTTCACCGTCACGATGTAGGTGCCGAACGCCAGTCCGTCCGTCGTCCGCCCGTCGGCATCGAACCCGATCGCGGCGGGCGAAATCGAGATGCGCGCCTCCCGGCTCGTGTTGTCCGCATCGGTGCCCGACTCGTAACAGCCTGTGAATGCCGCCGCGGCGATGGCGAGCAGGCCGGATATGAATTTTCTCATAGCTGAATAGTTTTCTGTTGGGTAAATGGATTAAGACCAGCCTTCGGTCTGCCTGAGGTTGCTGTTCTTGTTGATCGCCGAGGTCGAGATCGGGAAGAGGTAGATGTTGGGGTTCGTCGAACCGCCCACGCCGCCCTCGACACCCGTATTGGGCCAGTATTTGAGCGGGCAGTAGGTGTCGATGTAACCCAGGCGGATGTAGGTGAACCACAGGTTGCCCTCCTCGGCGAATTCCCAGCGGTTCTCCGCAGCCAGCGCTTCGAGCACGTCCTGCTGCGTGGCCGAGGTGTAGAAGTCGGCCTTTCCGTAGGCGCGCTGCGCGACCACGTTCAGCTCCCCGAGCGCCTCCTTGTACTGTTTCCTGTAATAGTACAGCTCGGCACGGAACATATAGTACTGCGCATACCGGTAGAGGATCAGGTCATCGTCGTAGAGCAGCGTCCCCGAAGACCAGTCGCCCGTGAACTTGTTGGGCCATCCGACCTTTTCGTACATGTCGCTCACGCCCGTGCGCTCCATATAGGTCACGTCGCTGCGCTGGTCGTTGTTCTGCTCCTTGTTCCGCTTCAGCTCTCCGATGAATTCGTCCGCATAGCAGAACCACTGGTTGCTCGATACCGGCACGCCGCCCTCGACGTTGCGGTACGAGGCCTTGACCTGCGTCGAGCCCCAGATGAAACGCTGGATGTAGCTGGCCGAATGCACCTCGTTCGTCGCATCGACATGCAGCGCGAAGGCGATCTCCTTGTTGGCCTTGTTCTTCACGTCGAACACGTCGGCGAACTTGCCGAGCAGCGGCGTGCGCGTAACGGCGTCGAGCGCCTCCCCGGCCATCGTCAGGTAGGAATCGCCGCCTTTCTGTGCGGCGTACATCCACAGCGCGAAGTCGGCCTTCAGCATGTTGATGTTGTCCACCGTGGCATAATAGCAGCCCTTGGCGTTGGATGTGATGTGCGTGAGCGCGCTTTCGATGTCCTGCGCCACCTGGGCGTATACCTCGGCCCGGGGCGAACGCGAAGGGTAAATCTCCCGCCCGGTGCTCTCGGTGGGCGTCAGGATGACGGGCGCGTCGCCCCATACGCGGGCGATCCAGTAGTAGACGTATGCCCGGACGAAATAGGCGTTCCCGAGGCAGTAGCTGCGCGTCTCGTCAGACATTTCGACCGACGGCGCGTACTTTATCACCGAGTTGCACTGGTTGATACAGGTGTAGAGGTTCGTCCAGCTTACCGACGACGTGCCCCCGTTGAGCAGGCTGTGCAATACCTCCAGCATGTCCGAGTCCATCAGCGAACGGTTCGTACCGCGGTCCCACATGGCGGGCCCGACGCGCAGTTCGCCCCAGAAGAACTGGTTCGTGTAATTCTGCCGGAAGGCGTTGCGCAATTCGAAATAGATACCCGTCGTCGCGCCCGTGACGTCGCTTTCGTCCACCCACATGTTCGTCGTGTTGAGCTGGTCGGAGTTGACGATATCGAGCTCGCACCCCGCCATCGCCATCGAGGCGGCGCCTATCGCTGCAATATATAGCTTATGGAATTTCATATTCGTATATTCGATTTAGTTGTTGAGAATCATCCCGTTCAGAACGTGGCCTTCAGGCTGAACATCACCTTGCGCGTGGGCGGGTAAATGCTATAATCGGCCGAGCTGGTATTCACCACGCTGTACATGCCCGTGCTCGATCCCGAGGCGGCAACCGCCGACTCGGGCGACACGCCCTTGACCTTCGTCCAGTACACCAGCGTGTTGCCTGATACCGAGACCGTCAGGTTGCCCAGCCCGAGCTTGCCGATCCACCGCTTGGGGAAGCTGTACGACAGCGTCACGTCGCGCAGGCAGAGGTAATCGCCCTTTTGCACGCTGATGTCCGAGATGCGCGAATAGTTCTTGTTGCCACCGTCGGCGTCGTTGGCCGACAGGCGCGCCAACTTGGTGTTGTCGCCCGGCTTCTGCCAGCAGTCGTTCGCATCGTAGATGAGGTTCCAGTTGCAGTTGCCCATCGAGGTTTGCAGGCCGCGCGTATACATGTAGTTGTAGACCGAGTGCCCCAGCGCATAGTCGACGTAGACCGACAGCGAGAGATTCCTGTACTTGAAGGTATTGTTCATACCGCCGGTGGAGTGGGGCGTCACGTACCCCAGCAGGAACATGTCCTCGTCGTTGATCTGCTCGCTGCCGTCCGCCGTACGCGCCGACCCGGCGCGGTTGAGCCATTCGTAGTCGCCGATGTCCTTGCGGCCGGCGATCGAACGGCCGTCCGAACGGCGGATGCCGTGCGAATTGACGTCGTACAGCGCCGCGTCGGCCTGCGCCTCGGTTTCGATGATGTAGGCGGTCTTGTAGCCGTAGATGCGCCCCATGCGTTCGCCGACGGCCGTGCCGCCGAAACGGAATCCCGTCTCCGACATCGTGTACCCGCCGATACGCCATGCATCCTTGCCGTCGACGTCCTTGTACCTGTACTCGTCGGGGAGCGACAACACCTTGTTCATGTTGAACGAGTAGGTGAAGTCGGTCGTCCAGGTGAAGTTCTTGCTCTGGATGTTCACCGTCGAGAGTTCCACCTCGGCGCCGTAGAAGCGTACCGAACCGACGTTCTGCCGGGCCGAGCCGTAACCCGACGTATCGGGCAGCGTGACGCTGAAGAGCAGGTCGGTGGTCTTCTTGTTGTAATAGTCGGCCATCAGGCGGATGCGGTCGTTGAAGAATCCCATGTCGACGCCGATGTCCAGCTGGTGGGTGGTCTCCCATTTGAGCCTCATGTTGGGCAGCGCCGTGGGCAGGATGGCGCTCGCGCCGTTGTAGATCGACGTTGCGCCGAACCCTCCGTAGGCATCGTAAAGGCCGATGTAGTTGTTACCCGTCAGGCCGTACGAGGCGCGTATCTTGAAGCTGTTGAAATTGCGCACGTTCCAGAATTTCTCCTCCGAGACCACCCAGCCGGCCGACGCCGCAGGGAAATATCCCCAGCGGTTTCCTTCGGCGAATTTCGACGAGCCGTCGGCGCGGAACGTGAACATGAAGAGGTACTTCTTCCTGTAGTCGTAGTTCAGGCGCCCGAAATAGGAGGAGAGCGCCTCGTTGGTGTTGGTGTCCGCCCAGCCCGTGGCGTCCGTCCCTGCGGCCAGCGTCGGCACCTTGTCCGAATCGGCGCCCGTGACCGTCAGCGAAAGGCCGTTGACCGTGTTTTTCATGTAGTCGAACCCGACCGTGCCCTCGATCGCATGATCCTGCGCGAAGGTCTTGCGGTAGTTCAGGTAGCCCTGCGTGCTGAAGCGGTTGGTCTGCCCCCACTTCTCGTAGGTGCGGCGCTGGTTGGAGATAGCGTTGCCCGCCAGGCGCTGGTTGTCGATCCTGTAATAGTTGTGGTTGGCAACCTGCATCACGGCGCGCAGCCCGTCGACGATTTCCCATTCGAGGTTGAAATTGGCCGTCATGCGGCGTGCCGTGTAGTTGCTCGTATAGTAACGGTCGAACCATGCGGCCGAGATGGTCGTGTTGTTGGTTCCCTGGGCGGGCGTGCCGTCGTCCAGGTAGTCGCGGTGCGTGGCAGGCATGAACATGCCGCGGCCCACGGTCGTCCAGTAGGTGGCGATACCCGACGAGGGGAGCGTGTTGCCCTTCGTTTCCGAGTAGTCGAACACGGTCGTCGCCTTCAGGTTCCTGAGTATCTTGAACGAGGTGTTGCCGTGGAAGGTGAAACGCGAGAAATCGGTGTTGATGCCGATGCCGCCGTCCTTCGTGTAGCCGGCCGACGCGGCATACTGCACCTTGTCGTTGCCGCCGTTCACGCCGACGTAGTAGTTCATCCAGTACGAGTCGTCGAACCATTGCTTCTGCTGGTCGTTGTCCTGGTAGGCGATCAGTTTCGAGTGGTCGATGGGGTCGACCATCACCTTCCAGCCTGCGGGGACATCGGCCGGCGTATCCACGAATTTGGGCGTCCACACCGAATTGTCGCCGTTGCCGATACCGGCGGAGTTGGCGCCCGTCAGGATGCCCGAGCCGTAGGCGTAGGTCGAAGGGTATTCGTTCAGCATCGTGCGCATCGTGCGCAGGTAGTCGCCGCCGTCCATCAGGTCGAACCTCACGGCGGGCGAAGTCCATGCGGCCTGCGCCTCGAATGTCACCTGCGGGCCCCGTGCCATGCTGCCCTTCTTGGTCGTGATGAGGATTACGCCGTTCGAGGCGCGGGCGCCGTAGATACCCGCCGAAGCGGCGTCCTTCAGCACCTCGATCGACTCGATGTCATTGGGGTTCAGGCCGGTCATTTCACGGTTCACGCCATCGATGATAATGATCGGAGCGTTCGACTGGTTGATCGACGAACCGCCGCGAATCAGGAACACGGGGTCGGAACCCGGCTGGTTGTCGGCCGACGATACGCGCACGCCGCCGACACGTCCCTTCAGGGCATCGCCGATGGAGTTGACCGGGGCGCCGGCGAGTTTCTCGCCGTCCACCTTCGAAACTGCGGCCGTGATCGTGCGGCGCGACTGCGTGCCGTAACCGATCACCACCACGTCGTCCACCATCAGCGCATCCTCTTCGAGCCTAACGTCGATCACCGAGCGGGTGCCTACGGGCACCTCCTGTTTCTTGTAGCCTATGAAGCTGAATTCGAGGGTCGCATCGGGGCCCGCTTGGATCGAATAGCGGCCGTCGGCCCCGGATGTCGCGCCGGTTGCGGTTCCCTTCACGATGACGGTGGCGCCGATCACCGGTTCGCCCTTCGCATCCCTGACCGCACCCGTTACGAGGTTGCCCTGCGCCTGCGCGTCCATCCCGCACAGCACCAGAGCAATTATACATACACTTTTCAAAAGTGTCGTAAGGACTCTTTTCATAATAGGTTTCTTTCAGTTAAGTAATTAATGATTTGCCGGGCTATTTCTCCCCGAAGGTGATGCCCGACGACGAGCCCCCGTCCTGGAAGCCGACCGCCAGTTCCGCATAGTTCGTCCCGGTGAGTGCTGTACCGTTCACCGAACCGCCTGCGGCGCTGTCCTCCACGCTGTGCTTGTTCCAGCCCACGAGTGCCCCCGCATGCAGCGCGCATGCCACCGCGCCGAAGTTCCTGCATCCGGACACGGCGCCCACGTCGTTGCGTCCGATGATGCCCCCGGCCGCCAGCAGCGCCGAAGTGCCCTCGACGGTGGCCTGTACCGCACCGTTGTTGACATTGCCCGTGACGGCCGACTTGTCCTTGGTATTGTAGTCGTAGCCGACGATGCCGCCCGCATAGGAGCTCTTGCCCGCCTGGGCATTGTGCATCCAGACCGCACCGTCGTTGGTGTTGTTGGTCGCATGGCCCGACTTGATGATGCCCGCGATGCCTCCGGCGCCGATATTGGCGTTGCTGGAATTTACCGTCGCCGAGACCTTGCCGCTGTTCGTGCAGCCGTTGGTCACCGCCGTGCCGTCCGTGCCGTCGTAGAAACCCACGATGCCGCCTGCGGCCTCCCAGTTGTTGGCCGTCGCCGTATAGGCCAGGGTGATGTCGCCGCTGTTCGAGCAGTCGTCTATCGTACTGGCGTTGTGCGTACCGACGATACCGCCGATGCGGGTCACCTGCAGCTTGTCGGAGCTGACGGCCGCCCTGTTGGCACACCCCGTGACCTTCGCCCCACTGTACGTCTGCCCCGCGATGCCGCCGATGCAGAGGTAACCCGCGCCTGCGGCATTGGCCTGCACGAATTTCACCTCGGCTTCGTTCGTGCAATCCCGGATCGCCGCCGCATAGTTCACGCCCGCGATCCCGCCGATGAAGCAGTTGCCGTTCATGTTCGAGACAACGGTGCCTTTGTTGGTGCAGTTGTCGATCACCAGCGTCGGGCAGCTGTCCACGATATAGGCGACGATGCCGCCGATGCGGTGGGCTGCCGACGCGCCCGCGTTGTTGAACCGGATCTCGCCCGCATTGGTGCAGTTGCTGATGGTCGTATTGACCGCGGTCTTCATCACCGAGGCCGTAATTCCCGCCACGGCGTTGCCCAGCCCGAGCGAAGTCATCACCGGGCCGTGGTTGTGGCATCCGTCCAGCGTGATCGCCCGAGCCGTCGACGATGCCCGCGATACCGGCCACATAGCTCGCCACACCCGCCGTCGCCACGTTGCTCACCGCGCCGTAGTTCCTGCAGCCGCTCATCTTCCCGTTATACAGGCTGCCGACGATGCCGCCCGTGCGCGACTTGCATCGGGAATCCGCCGTGACGGTCACGGGTACGAAGCTGGTCACGCCGGTGAGCGTATTGTTCGATTGTGCGACGATGCCCGCATAACACCACGTATCGGTGTCGGCGCTGTATTTGAGCTCGATACGGCTCGTCCCGTCATAGGACGTGCCGTCCTTCGACCCGAAAACCACATCCGAGATCGCTCCCTTGGCATAGGCGAAGAACCCGGCATAACGCCCGTCGGCCGATACGTTGATATTGTAGATACGGTGGCCGTTGCCGTTGAACGTCCCCGTGAAATTCTCGACCGGCGTCCACGGGACATTCCGCATGTCGATGTCGGCCTGGAGGTCGACGATGGCACCGCCGTTGTCGTCGGCGCACTCCTGCGCGAAGTTCACCATGTCTTCATAGGTGGCGATCCTCAGCCGGAAGAAAAGCTCGGTCGCAGCTCCGACGCAGTTCCCCGCAAAGGCCACTTCCTGCCCTTCGAACAGGTTTTTGACGAAGATGCTCCCGTCCGTACAGGAGATCGTCGCCTTCAGCCCGCCGTCCACCTTCGTACCGCTGGCGATCAGGAAATTCACCGTCTGGGCCTGCACCAGCGACATTTCGCCGATCTCCATCGTAAGGATGTCCGACACCGCGGCATCCTCGCCGACGGTCACCGCACCCGTCCGGGGATCGACCACGGCCTCCGATACGGCCAGGTGCCCCTCCACACCGTCGGGGTCAACCGGTTCGAGCGTGATTTTCGAAATGGTCTTCGAAGCCTCCTCGCCGATCGTGAGCGACAGCACCGAAGCCAGCGGCTTGAAGTGCAGGCCGAGGCTGCCCTGGGCGGGTGCGGCATCGGCCGCATAGGCATACATCGGCAGGGTAGCGCCCGTTTGGTCGGCACCGACCGCAAATACGCCGTCGACGGCCTTGAAATAGGCCGTCACTTCGCCGCGAGCGTCCGCGGGCAGCGAGAGGGCCATCGGATGGAACTCGACACCGTTGCCGGCATCGTAGGTTTCGTACACATAAGAGATCCCCTTGTAGCCGACGACGATCTGGTCGCCTTCCTGCCATAGGGGAGCATACGCCTCGCCGTCCCCGGTAGCGGACGGGATCGCATCGATCGTCGCGAGGATCGTCACGGCATCCGCCGAAGGTTCGTCCACGGGGGATACCTTCGGATGCGTGTTGTCCTCCGAACAGCCTGCGATCGCCAGCATTGCTGCTGTGAAAAGAAAAATTTTTCGCATGGTTTTGTTTTGTTGGTTAAGAAATATTTGGTTGGTGGAAATACGGGTTGCAGGGTTTGCCCGGCGCGGGCAAACCTTTCGTACGGCTGTCGCGCACCGGCTCTGACGGCGGAAAAACACACTTAAAGCCATCGTGCAGGTAAATCATACGATATACTTATATATCAAATTTATGGCACCTCTGCAAATGAGGGTGTGGTCGGCGGCTGAAGGCGCCTTCGGAAATGTCGCTTCCATCGGTCGAGTAGTTTAGGCGGTGTTCATAGATACATACAGCCGACCCGCTCAAACCACTTACCGGAAATTGAAAAAATCGGGAGCAGGATCAAACGAAAAAGCGCCGGGATACTATGTATCCCGACGCCTTGGGGTCTGTGCCGCTCCGGCCTATACGCCCCGCATGAAGAGCAGCGAAAGCAGCAGCAACAGTTGTTCCTTGGAGAGTTTCCGGCGCAGTTGCTTGAGCGCCGCATACATGTGGTTTTCCACCGTGCGCGGCGAAATGCCCAGCTGCTCTCCGATCTCGCGGTTCGAAAGGTCTTCGATGTAGCTCAGACGGAACACTTCGCGGCATTTGGGCGGCAGCGACTCGATGGCCGCATCGAGGCTGGCGCGCAGGTCGTCGTTGTAGAGTTTCTGCACGACGGGGCTGTTGTCGGGTGCATAGTACGAACTGCCCAGCGCGGCGATGCGCTCCCGGTAGTAGGCGCCGTATTCGCCGGCGCGCCTGTTCTTGTCCAGGTAGTTGAGCGAGCGGTTGTAGACCGAACGCAGCAGGTACTTGTACAGCGAGTTCGAATCGTCGAGCGTCTCCCGCCGCTGCCATACGTTGTAGAACACGTCCTGCACCACGTCCTCGGCCCAGTCGTCTCTGAGGAACAGACGGGCGTAGGAAACCAGCATGGCGTAATATTTCCGGCACAGTTCGTCGAACGCCTTGCGGTCGCCCGCGCGAACCCGTGATATTAGCGAGATTTTCTCCATCGGATAATCAGATTCGGTACAAAAATAAACATTCTCGCCGAACGAAACAATGTCCGGTCCCTTTTTTAATTTTTTTGTAATCCGGTTAGGTGGTTTCCCGCGATCGGTTGTATTTAATATGACACGACCAAACTACACGACCGATGAGAAAAAACCTTACCCTCGCATTTTTTGCCCTTTTCTGTGCCCTGACCGCCGCCGCACAACTGCATAACGACGATGTCCACGTCCATGAGGCCGTCAGCCGCCAGAACTACCGCCAATACCTCCGCATACCCGACATCGGCGGCTATATCACGCTCAAATGCGATTTCCACGTCCATTCCGACATCTCCGACGGACAGGTGTGGCCCGTCGGCCGGGTCAACGAAGCGTGGAACGACGGACTGGACGCGATCGCCATGACCGACCACATCGAGGTGCACAAGAACGCCGACATCATCCGTTGCGGCCTCAATAAACCCTACGAACTGGCCAAGGCACGCGGCGACATGATCGGGATGATCGTGATCCCCGGTGCGGAAATCACCCGCAAGAAGCCGTTGGGGCACATCTGCACGCTCTTTATCCGGGATGCCGACAAACTCGACGTCGAGGACGAGATGCAGGCCGTCGAGGAGGCCTGCCGCCAGGGCGCCTTCCTGCTGTGGAACCATCCCGGCTACCCCGACCGGAAAAGCGACATCTATCCCGTCCACGAACGCCTGATCGCCCAGGGCAAACTCCGCGGCGTCGAGGTGTTCAACAAGACCGAATCCTATCCCCGCACATTCGACTACGCGGTTCAGTACGGCCTCGTGCCGTTCGCCAACAGCGACATACATTATATGAGCGGGAGCATCTATCCCGTGCGCGGCAGCCGTCCGATGACCCTGGTCTTCGCCACCGCCCGCACGGCCGGGGCGATCCACGAAGCGCTCCTCGCCGGGCGGGCCCTGGCCTGCTTCGACGGCAACCTGATGGGGCGCGGGGAGTACATCGGCCAGATGATAGACGCTGCGCTCGAAATCCGCGAGATACGCCAGGCCAGCAAGACCAAACGCACGTTCGAGATCGCCAACAAGTCCGACCTGCGTTTCGCCGTCCGTCCGGCCTCCTACGACTATCCCATGCCCGTCTATGCGGGGCAGGTGCTGCGCATCGACATCACACAGGGCGAGGAGGTCGAATTTACGAACTGCATCCTCGGCAAGGGCAGGTATTACACCCGCATATTCTGGGAATAGGGCGCAGGGCATACGCCGCCGGGGCTCAGCGCTGCGACGGGCCGCGGCAACCGATACGGTATTTTGTTACAGAAGCTATATTTAAACCACGAATGCAATGAAGAAAGCTATTCAATTCGGAGCCGGGAATATCGGCCGCGGATTTATCGGCGCCGTGCTGGAACAGGCGGGTTACCATGTGGTATTCGCCGATGTGAACGAACAGGTCGTCGCGAGGATCAACTCGGACAGGGCCTATACGGTTCAGATCATGGACACGGTCTGCGAGCAGATGCGCATTACCGACATTTCGGCAATGGACTCCCGGAGCCCGGAACTTGCCGCCCAGATCGCCGGGGCGGAACTCGTCACCACGGCGGTGGGGCTGACCGTGCTGCCCCGCATCGCCGGAGCCATCGCGGCGGGTATCGCCGCACGCAGGGATGCAGGCGTCACCGAGCCGCTCAATGTCATCGCCTGCGAAAACGGCGTCCGCGCCACCACACAGCTCCGGGAGGCTGTCCTCAAGCACCTCGACGAGGCCCAGCGTGACTGGTGCGAGCAGTACGTCGGCTTCCCCGACTGCTCGGTCGACCGCATCGTGCCGCCGGTCAAGAGCGAGAACCCGATCGACGTGGTCGTCGAACGCTTCTTCGAATGGAACGTCGAGCGCGCCGCATTCAAGGGCGCCGTGCCCGAAATCCCCGGCATGAATCCGGCCGACAACCTGATCGCCTATATCGAGCGCAAGCTCTTCACGCTCAATACCGGCCACGCCATCACGGCTTACCTGGGACGAATGAAAGGCTACATGACCATCTGCCAGAGTATCTCCGACGAACATATCCATACCATCGTGAAAGCCGCCATGCGCGAAAGCGGACGGGGGCTGGTGGCGCTCTACGGCTTCGACCGCGACGCCCACTTCGCCTATATCGACAAGATCATCGGGCGCTTCCGCAACCCCTACCTCTGCGACGACGTGACCCGCGTGGGACGCGAGCCGCTGCGCAAGCTTTCGGCAGGCGACCGCCTCGTCAGGCCCATCCTCACGGCCCGCCGCTACGGTATCGGCACGCCCGACCTGCTGCTGGGCGTCGGCGCCGCGCTGCATTACGACAACCCCGAGGACGTGCAGAGCGTGGAAATGCGCCGTCTGGTCGAAAAAGAGGGTGTCAAGGCCGCCCTGGCCCGCATCGCCTCCCTTCCCGACACCGACCCGCTGCTGCCGCTCGCCGCACAGGCCTACGACGAAGTGGAACGTATCATCGCCAAAATCCCCGAAGCACAATGAAAAGACCGAGCCCCCTTCTCCTGCTCCTGGCCGTATGCTGCGCCGCCGTGCTGCCCGCGTGCGCCCAGGCCCCGATACCGCACGCCGTGCGGATCGGGTCGATCGAAGAACTGCAAGCCTATTTCACCTATGACCCCGGCCGTGACATCATCGTCAGCGGACACCGCGGGGGCATGATGCCCGGCTATCCCGAAAACTGCATCGAATCGTGCGAAAAGACGCTGTCGATGATGCCGACCTTCTTCGAGGTCGACTTCAGCTTCACCCGCGACAGCGTCATGGTACTGATGCACGACCTGACGATCGACCGCACGACCACCGGCAAGGGGCGCGTGGCCGACT